>Ga0080064_1000210_pt1 | contig 173030 bp, 162 predicted proteins | sample Subgrocontami54m_FD_69260 | JGI IMG/M metagenome (GOLD analysis project Ga0080064, IMG submission 69260) | Subsurface groundwater microbial communities from S. Glens Falls, New York, USA - GMW46 contaminated, 5.4 m (SPADES assembly) (version 2) ...
CCTTCGTCTGCGCGCGGTACGCCTGGCACAGCCGGGGCTCGAAGCCCCAGTACCGGGCGAAGTGCTGAAACGTCGCGTTCCAGATCACCCCACCCTCCCCGCTGGGGCGACAGACCGTCCGAGGGCGATCGTACAAGTGCTCCGTCGTGTGGCCCTCGAAATAGTCAAAGGCCTGTTCGTGGGCATCGAGGAACGTGTGGAGTTGCTCATCACGACAGGCCAGGTAGAAGCTCCGGCGCGAGTAGCCGAGCGTCAGCACGAAGAAATGTCGCACAGCCCGGCCACTCCGAAACGTGACGAGCGCCTGACCCCAGTCGATCTGGCTCTGCAGGCCCGGTGGGGTCTCGAACCGGACGGCCGCTCGCTCAGCGAGGCTCTGGCCCTCGCGGCGTGGTCGTACGTAGCGCTTGACCGTATCGTAGCTTCCGGTGTAGCCGTACTGGTGCGTCAGTTCTTGATACAGGATCTGGGCTGAGTAGTCGACGGCCGGCGCCCGCGTCTCCAGGAAGGCCTGGTACGGGGCGAGCAGGGTGTCGGGATCGGGAGCCCGATGGTAGGGACGCCACGTGGGCTGTCGGAGACAGCACCGGACCGTCTTGACGTCCAGGTCCAGGTCGCGTGCGATCGCCGTCTTCGAGTGCCGTTCGACGCTAAACAACCGGTGAATCTCCTCCCATCGTGCTGCTCGAATCATTGGAACCTCCTGGCTAGAGGGTGTAGCCGGGAGGGTACTACAGGTGGTCCTCAGGTCGATCATCCTTCTTCCTCCTTGTTGGGAGGGCGATGGAGGGTAGGGAATTTTCAATGCCCACAGGTAGGGATTATTGCATGCCCGCTGACACTCCTGGTACGTGAGCCAGGCCAGGATCTCCTCAGGCAGGCGCTCGGTGTCTCGAACCGGCGGTCCGAAATACATCGCAAGCCAGTCCCGGGCTCGTACAGTCATCAGCCGCACCTGCCCCCCTTTGGTCAGGACGACGACCCCCTGCCAGTTCGTCTCGAGCGCCTGCCGTGAGAGGCTCACCTCCTGCTGTATCGCGCTGACTGCCTGGGCGTTGGCGTAGGCCTGGGCCAAGCGCGGGCTGAGCAGATTCAGGAGCAGCCGGTCGCGCTCCGAGAAGTCGCGTCGGCCCCGTTGGATCCCCACCCCCAGCACGATCAGGCGCGTGGGCCGGACGGCAAGCGAGACCGCCATTTGGTCCTCTATCCCAAGCCGCCGAAACAACTCGTGGTAGAGCTCGAGCCGGCGAAACTGAGTGCGGGTGAGGAAGTCCGAGATCTTGACGGCGGAGCCGTCGCGTGTCCGCTGGTAATGGGTGGCGATGGGGTATTCTGAGATGTGCTGCGCAAAGATCTGTGGGTACCCAGGGAACTCGATGTCGGAAGGTTCGATCCTGCTGGCTTCTTCCAGTACCTTCCCGCTCCTGAGGTCGGATTCGGTATAGGCACTGGCGTCCGAGCGGATGACCGTCGCGATCCCCTAGACCAGGTGGGTGATGAACGCCTCCTGATCGTGGCAGGCGTAGCTGCCCCGCAGGAAGTCAAGAAGCTGCTTGAGCTGTTTGGATGTCAGCCGATCTATCCCCCCACCCCTGGTGCCCAGCGCGAGGCCTTATACGCCAAAATGCGTATTGATGCTATGCGACTTGTTGACCTAACATCAAACAACACTTGATCGTGACAGGCGTACTCGGCCCATAGAAAGTCCAGAAGCTGCATGAGTTGCTATTAGGCCAGCCAATTCATACTGAAAGCTATACGCTGATAGCTCTGGACTTATTTATGTGGGCCATAACGGTTGCTGACGCTATACGACTTACAGGCCTAACATCAAGCAAAAACCTCACACCCTGCTTTCGCGCTTATTGTCCGGACCAGAGATGAGGGGGAAGTGGAGACGCTGCCAGAGGGAGAGGCGAGGGAATGGGGGTGTGAGCGACACGCCGGCCTCTCACTGGGCCGACAGAAGGTCAATGGGGGGGTGTGAGCAGGACGGGGAGAAGCGGAGCCCGAGCGTCCTGATGCTGACCCACCAGGCGCTGTGTCGGCTCTTGCGCCTCACCACGCGAGAGGCCGAGGTCCTCTGCTGGGTGACCCAAGGCAAGCGACATGATGAGATCGGGCTCATCCTCGGTATGAGCACTCGCACGGTGCAGAAGCACCTGGAGCATATCTACCACAAGCTCAGTGTCCAGACGCGCTTGGTGGTCGCGGTCCTGCGCGTCCTTCCCCTGCCATGGCATTGGAGTCGAGAGCAATCCTGTGATGGGACCATATCGCAAACCATCGATGGCTCTCCTGGAGGCTTCCGCCGGAGGGACAGACACCGGCCCAGCGCAACCGAGTAACCTGACTCTCTTCACCGCCGTACTGGGCACGCTTGGCGGCGTTCGATCGCAGAAAGGAGGTGAAACAGCAGAAGTGAAGTAGACTCCACTATCAAGATAAAGCCTCATCGCAACTGAACATTGCATCGGCACAGAGCAGGATGGGCGGTCGAAGCGCGGCCTATCCGGTACGTAACGTTAACGTAAGCGAAAGGAGATTGACACCATGGTGTGGAGCAATAAGCGTAGCAAGGTGTGGTTCGGCGCAGTAGCGGCCCTTTTTGGTACCTTGACGCTCACGACGAGTGCTTTGGCGGCCAGCCCGTTCAATTGCAGCCAGCTTCCGAACTTCGCTGCCCTTTCGACGGCATTGAGCACTGTAGTCTCGGCAGGTGGTAACGGCAGCTTGGCTCTTGATATGTGGGCGACTGTTGTCGACCGAGATGGGGTGGTGTGCGCGGTGGCCAAGTCGGGGTCGGCAGGCGATCAATGGCCGGGTAGCCGGGTGATCTCCGCGCAGAAGGCCAATACCGCGAATGCCTTTAGTCTTCCGGGGCTTGCGCTGTCCACGGCCAACCTCTACTCGGCGGTGCAACCCGGCGGAAGCCTGTACGGTCTGCAGCACAGTAACCCCGTTGATACCGCCGCTGCCTATGCAGGCGACGCAGGGACCTGGGGGACATCAACCGATGATCTGGTCGCCAAGAAAGTCGGTGGCGTGAACGTATTTGGCGGCGGCCTACCGCTCTACAACAACAGTGGCGACCTGGTGGGAGGTCTCGGCGTGAGCGGGTCCACGTCCTGTACGGACCACATCATTGCCTGGAAGATACGTTTCGGACTGAACCATGATAATGTTCCGGCCGGTGTAGCTCCGGATGGGACCGATAACATCATTTTTGACATTGTTGGGAGCAATGGGAACTTCAAGAGCAAGGGCGGCTTTGGACACCCTGAATGTGGTTTTGGAGAGACCCCAATTGCTAAAGCCCTTCCAACTGCATTCCCGGTCGGTCCGTAGTTGCTAGCGCAGGCTTCGCTTCATTGTTCTCGGATGAGGAATAGGAGGTTCAGTTTCGGCAGTGGGCGCGTATCGTGATCTGATGTTCGAGTGACATGGCGACATCTGTCCAAGGATTTATCGGCAGGAGCGTTCAGATCGGTCAGCGGGCTGTAGCACCACGGGTGCGCTACAGCCCGCTGCTATTCTAGGCCTTCCTGACGTCTACGCATGAAACCCCGTGTTGACGGTCCGGTGTAAGTATGTTATCCGTAGCCTATGATCACATCGTCACAGGCCGCCACGCCACCCACTCCTCTCGCCCTCTGTGACTATCGGTTTCGAGATTCGACGCTCCTTGAAGCGGCCTTGACACACCCCTCCTCGACCGATCCCTCGCAAGCCGACGTACGTCTTCGCTATCAGCGGCTCGAGTTTCTCGGAGATGCGGTCTGGAATCTCTATGTCAGTGATGAGCTCTTCTCGCTGCTTCCAACTGCTTCGGAGGGCGAACTCACGTTAGGTCGAGTACGCCTCGTAAGCGGCGCGGCACTAGCCATACTGGCGCAGCGTTACGGTCTTGGCCCGTTGCTGTTGCTCAGCAAGGGTGAAGAATCGACCGGCGGCAGACAAAAAATGAGGATTCTGGCAAACGCTTTCGAGGCGGTCATCGGAGCAATCTATCTGGACGGCGGCACCGCGCAAATTCGAGACTTGGCGCGGCGGGTGTGCCTTGAAGCGCATGAGGCTGAAGGATTCACACATGATCCGAAGACCGCCCTGCAACAGCTGGTTCAATCACTGCTTCACTCACCTCCCCGTTATCGCCTAGTTTGTCGGTCAGGCGCTCCCCACGCCCCGACGTTTGAGGTCGAGGTGCTCGTCGGGCAAACCCCGATTGCCAAGGGACAGGGGCGAAGCAGACAGGAGGCCGAGCGGGTAGCTGCTCGCGATGCCCTCAGATCGTTCTCACATCAGATATCCACAACATCTAGTAGTGATACTTCTCTAAACTACTGAGTCTTGTATTTACTCTTGACAGAGGTAGAGCCCGCTGCTAAGCTAATCGCGTTGTACGCTCCTTCTGATGGAGGTATTGGAGTCCTACCGTGTACCAAGGCGTTGAAATGATGATACTAACCGGCGGTCAGTTGAGTCGATGCGGTTACAGCGACTGACCGCATTCGGGTTCAAGTCGTTTGCCGATAAGGTCGAGGTCACCTTCGAGCCCGGCGTGACGGCCATTGTCGGCCCGAACGGCTGCGGAAAGAGCAATCTTTCCGACGCAATCCGATGGGCCCTGGGCGAGCAACGGCCAAAGCTGCTGCGCGGGGATCGGATGGACGACCTGATCTTCGCCGGCAATACCGAACGGAAGCCGCTTGGTATGGCAGAGGTCTCTCTGGTCTTCACTGATAATTATGGCAACATCCCGACTGACTTTCACGAAGTGACGGTCACCCGCCGATTATACCGATCTGGTGAAAGCGAATACCTGCTAAATCATACCCCGTGCCGATTGCGCGATATTACCGACCTGTTTCTGGATACCGGGTTTGGGTGCGAGCCGTATGCCCTGATCGAACAGGGCAGCATCGGCAACATCGTTAGCGCCAAGCCGGCGGAGCGCCGATTCCTGATCGAGGAGGCTGCCGGTATCATGACCTACAAGGTTCGAAAACGGTCTGCACTCGCCAAACTGGAGGCGGCAGAACAGAACCTGCTTCGGGTCAGCGATATCATCCAGGAGGTCGAACGACAAAAAAACTCCCTGAAACGACAAGCGAATAAGGCGGAGCGCTACCGCACGTATCAGGATCGAGCGATCGAGCTGAAGGGCTTTCTCAAGTTCTCCGAATTACAGCAGTTGCGCCAGCAACTCACACATCTTCAGGATGGCGCCGCCGCCGCACAGGGCGAGGTAGACTCCGTACAGGCCACCATGGTTACTGTGGAGGCCGAACAGGAGACCTTGCGGATCCGTGAACTGGAACAGGAGCAGACCAGGGCAGCCTCGCAGGAGCGGCTGCATGAGCTGAGGGGGCGACTGGCTCGCGATGAGGCCGAGCTGAACCATACACGGCAGATGTTGGATGAATCAACGCACCGGAAGAAGGAACGACAGGATCGCGTAGCATACCTGCAGGACCGGCGTCGTACCTTGACACAGCAGGAGACTGAGACTGCAGAGGCGCAACAGCTTCTAGATCAAGAGCTTCAGACCGGCCGCGCCCAGCTCGACCGTACATCGACTGCACTACAGGCACTGGAGGAGACGATTGCAGAGCGGGCACGAACGATGGAGGCTAACCGACGCCGTCTTGCCCAGGATGCGACAACCTTGGCAGACCGTCGAAATTACCTGACAAGCCTCCGTGAACGGCAACGTCTCTATGGGACACAACGTGATGTGGCTGTTGAACGCAAGGCTCGACTTGAGCAACAAGCCAATGATCTGATGCCGCTAGGGGCGGCGCAGCGTACTACCCTCGAAGAAGTCACCGAGCGGCTGACTCAGCTACAGACGGAGCGTCAGCAGCTCATCAGACAGACGACGGAGGAAGAGACCGCGCGGGAGGCCAATAAACCTCAGTTGGATGCGCTCCGCGACGAATCGACCAAGCTTCACAGCCGGCTGACCTCGCTTGTTGAACTCAGCCAGAACTTTGAAGGCTATGTCGAGGGCCACCGGTTTCTCCTCCAGCAAAAGGCCAACGGCGAGGCAGGGCTCGAGGGGCTGCGCAATTCATTGGCCGAGCTGCTTGAGGTCCCCGCTCGCTACGAGCGCGCTATCGAGGCGCTGCTTGGCGATGCCCTGCAGGGATTGGTCATGCAACGGACAGAAGACGTCCGGGAGGCCATTCGGCTGCTCACCACGCGGGGTCAGGGCCGCGCAACCTTTCTCCTGCATCCGGAAGCGCTCAGACCTCGTGACGATACACCGACTGCCGGCCTGCGCGACACCCTTCCTGCCTCAGGCACTGCCGTCGAAGGGCTTGCGCTGGATCTGATCCGCTGTACCAACGGCGATCAGCCGCTGGTGGATGCCCTCCTCGCTGACGCCATCATCGTCAGCGAGTTGTCGGATGCGCTTACTCTCAGCGCGACGCTCCGCTCTCCCTTTGCGATCGCCACACTCGCCGGTGAACTTATCACCTGTCGGGGCATCATTGCCGGCGGCCCCGGAGGAGGATCGGGTATCCTTACGCGACGGAGGGAGATCGCTCGGCTTCAGGTTCGCGTCAAGGAGCTGCATGACGAGCTTCACACGGTCGAGGCCGCATGGGAGGCGTCCTGTCGCCGCTCAACCTCTCTTGCGGAGTCGCTCCAGCTAGTCAATCAGCGCCTTCATGAACTGGAGATCGAGCGCCTGAAGGTGGAGGCGGCAGCGTCCCATACCAGTACGGAACAGCAACGCCTCCTGCAGCAGATCGAGGTGCTGACCTATGAAGCGAAGAGTCATGAGGAGGATCTTCGCGTACTTGGCGAGGAGATTCGAACGCTTGCGGACTTGCTCATGGAGTTGGAGGGGCGGGATCGCGCGACGCAAATTGAGATCGCTCAGCTCGAGGTCGAGGCGGTCGCTTTACAGCAGCAACGCGATGGTCTTATTCGGGAGGTCGGAGAATGCCGTATCCGCCTGACGGCACAGCAAGGCCAGCGTGAGATCCTGACCCGCAGTCTTGTCCGGATTGCCGAGGAGTTGGGTCTGGTCAGAGGCGAGCTGGAATCACTTGAGGGCGAGTTGGCGGCGCAACAGCTTCGCGAGGCGAATATGGAAGCCGCCGTCATACAGCTTCAGGCGCGCCTTACGACGCTGATAGAAGAGGAGCGGGCTGCGCAGAGGGTTGTCATGACGCAGGATGAGGCGCGCCGGGAGCTGAGCGAACTGCGTCAGTCTATTGACGAACGGTTTCGGGATCTGCGGCAGGTACTCGCAGAAAAGCAACAGGCCTGGAGCGAGGCGGCAATCCGATTGGCCGAACTGCGCAATACGATTTCGCTGATCGAGGAGACGCTGGTGAAAGAGGGGCTGCACGATCTGGAAGCGCTCGCCATCAGGCTTGCTGGTGGCGGCCTCGAGGTCGAAGCAGCCGACAGCGAGCTTGCACTCCTCACCGCCAAGATCGCGGAATTGGGCGCGGTCAATATGGCTGCGCTGGAGGAATACCAGGAGTTGGCCGAGCGGCATAGCTTCCTCTCTACCCAAAGCGAGGATCTCTCATCGTCTGCGCAATCGCTTCGAACAGCCATTTCAGAGATTAACCATACGATCCAGCAGCGGTTCAACGAGACCCTTGAAACCGTGGCCGGTCATTTAGATCGACTCTGGGGTTGTCTCATTCCTGGAGGCCACGCGCACCTCAATCTGGTCGAGCCCGAATCGGGGGACGATGAGCCTGGCGTCGAGATGGTGGTTCGTATTCCAGGTAAGCGCCCCACCCTTAATCTGTTGTCGGGCGGCGAGAAGGCCCTGGCTGCGTTGGCGCTTCTGTTGGCGCTGTTTCATACCCGTCCAAGCCCGTTCTGCCTACTGGACGAGGTCGATGCCCCGCTCGACGACGCTAATGCCGAACGCTTTGCCTCGCTTCTCAAGGAGATGGCGTCAACTGCGCAGTTCCTTCTTATCACGCATAATAAGCGGACGATGGCGGCCGCAAATCTTTTGTATGGGGTCACCATGCAGGAGCACGGAGTCTCGAAGCTCCTTTCTTTACGTATGGGTCAGGCTGCGTAGCAGCAAGAAAGATACACGCCCTGTATGTTGACGAACGATACTGCACGTCCAGGTCTTTTCGGGAGGTTCGTCGCCGGTCTCGCTCGAACTCGTCAAGGATTGGTGGGGCAGCTTGGGCGATTCTTCAGCGGTCACGCCCTCGGTCCCGCAGATCTGGAGACGCTTGAAGAGCTTCTGATTGCCGCTGATTTCGGCCCGGCACTGGCACAGGAACTTATCGCGCCATTGCGGGATCGACTTGGTCGAAGTGATCTCACCACCCTGGATCAGGTAGAGGATGCCCTCAAGCAGGGTATCCTCTCGATCCTGAGCAGCGCTACTCCACCCCCTTCGATCGGTCATCATCAGACCCGACCGCAGGTCCTGCTTTTTCTCGGCATTAACGGATCCGGGAAAACGACCACCATCGGCAGATATGCCAATCGTCTGATTAACAATGGCGGGCCTGTGATCCTAGCCGGAGCCGACACCTTTCGGGCGGCAGCCATCGAACAGCTCCAATTGTGGGGGCAGCGCGTTGGCGCTACTGTCATCTGTCATCAGGCCGGGGCTGACCCCTCTGCCGTGGTATTCGATGCGGTACAGGCGGCGTGCGCACGCGGCGCCAGCCACCTGCTGATCGATACGGCCGGACGCCTGCATACCAAACGGAACCTGATGGAGGAGCTGAAGAAGATTCAGCGCGTGGTGGCTCGGCAGATACCGGATGCGCCGCACGAACGGATCATGGTGCTCGATGCGACGTCAGGTCTTAATGCGCTGGTTCAGGCGAGGGCATTTCATGAGGCGGTCGGACTGACCGGTCTGATCCTGACCAAGCTGGACGGCACCGCCAAAGGGGGTGTCGTCGTCGCGATCGCCGATCAGTTGAAACTTCCGATTACCTTCGTCGGCCTGGGAGAAGGGGTCGACGACCTGCAGCCGTTCGACCCGGAAACCTTCACCTACGCCCTGTTTGCGAGATCCTCTACCGCATAGGACCGTACGCCGCAACACGAGACGTCATTCCCGTAATGCTCAACTTACCTGATCTTGATACGCATCTTCTTCTGATCGCTGGAGCCGCCGCTAGATGTTACCTGTACAACGAACTCAAAGGTCCCGGCCACCGTGGGTGTCCCAACTATCTGTCCTGTTCCGGAATCGAGGTTCAGGCCAGGGGGTAGCGCTCCGCCGACCAGGCTGAAGGCGATAGGCGGCATGCCGCCCGCAGTCTGCAACGTGGTTGAGTACAGTATCCCGACCGTACCCCGACTCAGTCGTTTCGTCTTGAGCTTGACGTCCTTGACAATCTGCAACGAGAGATCCTTGATTGCTGTAGCACCTGCAGTATCCGTTACTATGACGGTCAAGGTCACTGTCTTGGCCTTGGTAGGAACCCCGGTAAGGGTGCCTGCCGTATTCATGGTCAGGCCTTTTGGAAGCTTACCCCTGATACGACTCCAGGTGTAGGGGGCTACCCCGCCTCCGGCTTGAAGCTCGTACAGATAGGCAATCCCTCTCTCTCCAGTCGGCAGATTATTGCTTGCCAATGTTAGCTGGGATGCAGTGCCGTAGATCCGAAGGGTCCAGCTATTCCACATCCCGGAATCAGATATCGCCCGGTCTGAGACCCGAAGCGACCAGGTACCGGCAGCAGATTCTCCCCAGTGACGGACGGATCCAAAACTCCAGGCGGTAAAATTATCTCCAGGGTCCAGAGGACGAATCGTCGCCAGCCTACTGACGACGCCGGCAGGAGAGGTAAGTGTTACCTCAAGATCGCCACGATACGGATGCGTGGCATCGAATTCTACCTCGACATGCTCGACCGTAAAGCCGAGGACAGCGTCACTGATGGTGATACTGTCCAATAGACCGTTCACATCATCGTCAGGGATAGGCTGGTGGATGGCGCGAGAGAAAGCGGGTATGGCGCTCTCCGATGCGACATTAGTCCATGAGGATGCCAAGTTCACTGCTGTTTGAGCGTCCACCAATCCGAAACCATACTTCTCGTTATGCGCAATCGGCCCAGGCGTCCAGCCCGGATCTGCCGGGTTGACCTTTACTGAGGATCTAGCCAGGATATGTTTCACATCCCGCCAGGTCAGGGCGGGATTCTCGGCCAGCATGAGCGCTATGATCCCGCTGACCAGCGGCGCAGCAGAGGATGTTCCACCGAAACTGCTCGTATAGTCAGTGGGGCCATAGCCTGATGAACCTACAAGATCCGTTGTATGAATCGCTCGGCTGCCCCCACTGGACGGGGCCGTCACAAACATCGCCGAGCAGGGCTCACTATAGGAAGCCTGTTGCGCATTATCGGCAAGAGCCCCTACTGCAATGACGAATCGGCCGTTCGCGTATCCATCAAAATTACAGTTATCCTGTTGTTGTAAACCGTTACCGGCAGCAAATACGAATATCCTGCCCCTGCCGTGCCGGCCTTGTGTTGCAGCCGTTTCTATAGCCAACTGCGTCAGCGGTTCAGGTCCTGCGAGCGTATTCGTACAATCATCATCACCGGAAGGCACACAATCGGGAGGGCCCCAGGAGTTATTAAGAATATGAATGGAGTCTCTTCGATGGCCCAGCGCGGCGGCGATCTGGTCATCCGATATAGGCTCCGCAGTTAGGCGAAGACCAGCGATCGATGTTAAGGGCGCTACCCCGCTTACTCCAATGCCGTTGCCGCCCCTGGCACCCGCAACACCCGCGACCGCAGAGCCATGGGGATTGGTTGCGATATCCGGACTCGGATCCGCATCGTTGTCGTTAAAATCCCAGGAGGGTGATGAGAGATAGTTTGGTTGCAGGTCAGGATGGGTGTGCTGAAGCCCGTCATCGACGATACCAACGACAATTCCGGTCCCCTCCGTGGTCGGCCAGACGGCTCGAACGTTGGCCCCTGCCGGTTCCTCACTGCGTGACTTCAGATGCCACTGCTGATCCAGCGATGGATCGGCCGGCCCAATACCTGTCTGGATTATTGCGGCAGTACCAATACTCGATGTCGTTGCTGCTGAATCTCCCATCGGATCACCACCCTCATCAGATCCTCTTGCGTAGGCACTGACCACATGGGTGAATATCCCGAGTATGAATACGGCATGCCCGATCAGCGTGATAGCGTTCCAGCGGCCACGACTGAGAGATATTGGTGGATTGCAGCCTTGATGATGTACGCCAGGTTGCTTGGTCTGGATCATCGCGTAAAGTACGTTCGCTTCAAAAGAGGATAGGCGCTCCGCACCTCTGGCCGCTGGCGCAGTAGATCAGCGACATTGAGCGCGGTCATCGGATCGCTCGTCTCGACGACGTAACCTCCTGGGACTCCTGGAGCCGATCTAATCGATTCAACCGGTACATCGGCAAAAAGACGCTGCGGGTCATCTTCCTCCCCCAACACCACACCAACCTCGCGCGTCAGGAGTCGGCGAGACGCCTTGCTCCGCGGAAGGCCGGGCTCATAGAGGATCAGATGCGCCTCAGCGCCAGGATTTGCCGCCTTTAGCGCAGCAGCCATCATCGACAGATCCATCGGACTGGTTATGCCGGAGACGGCAACGGCTGCCCTCGATGTCTCACTTTTTACAACTCGCGACCCGACAATCATCGTTGGGGTTTTTGCATGGACCTGTGCCGTACGTCCTCGATCGGTCCATTCGAGTTCGATCTCATCGAGGGCGATTTCATACTGTTTCGGGTGCGGAAGATGAACAGTGATCAGCGGACCGGTCGGAGGACGTTTAATTTCCTTGGCGCCGAGTGCTTCGACCCGAAACAGCATCAGCCATACGAGGCACAGAATGGTCGCTCGCATCATTCCTTGTGTAGACGTCATGGATATTCCCTTCTGCGCAATCCCATCCGTTTGAGTGGCTGCGTGCCGTCTGTTGCCTTTGTAGCGTGACCCCCATGGCCTGTCAACGGGAAAATAGGGGATGGTTTGGGCTTGACACCACCAGGTCTCAATGTTAAGGTAACTTCGTGTATTTCCTCAGAAAGTTCCCTTTCCTTCATTGAGGCCGGATGTTCAGCCCAGACGATGAACGCTTCATGCGGCGCGCCCTTGCTCTTGCGGAAAAGGGACGCGGACGCACAAGCCCCAACCCGATGGTGGGTGCGGTGACGGTTCGAGACGGCCACATCATTGGCGAGGGGCATCATGCGCAAGCCGGTGGGCCCCATGCAGAGGTCGTAGCACTGGAGCAGATTGCCGGGACGGCACGTGGTGCTGATCTCTATGTAACGCTTGAGCCATGCTGCCATTACGGTCGCACCCCACCATGCACCGACAGGATCGTTCAGGCAGGTATTCGCCGGGTTGTCATACCGACCCTTGATCCCAATCCGCTCGTCTCTGGTCGAGGCATGCAGCATCTTCGAGAGGCTGGGATCATCGTCGAATCAGGGCTCTTAGCCGAAGAGGCAACGCGCCTTAACGAGGTGTTTGAGCGATTCATTCGATCCCACATCCCGTTTGTGACGCTGAAGGCTGCAGTCAGCCTGGACGGTAAGATCGCGACTCGGACAGGAGAGGCGCGGTGGATTTCCGGCGAACGCTCACGCGAGTATGTGCACGCATTGCGGGATCAGACAGATGCGGTGATTGTCGGCATCGGTACAATCCGGCGCGATAACCCGCAGCTCACAACCCGGCTTCCTTACGGCGGACGGGATCCGATTCGGATCATTGTGGATGGACTCGGTCCTATTCCGCTGGATGCGCAGGTCTTTCGGGCCGGCGCCACCGCACGCACATGGGTCGCAGTCCCCGCCGATGCGCCTGCTGAACGAATCAGGACACTGCAGCACCGAGGGATCACGGTACTCGAAACTGGCGGTTCTCGTAGACGAGTCTGTCTTGCGCACCTCCTGAAACAGCTCGGTGAACTCGAGGTGACAAGCGTGATGATAGAGGGGGGAGAGGGTATCTTTACCTCTGCTATTGAAGAGGGCATCGTGGACAAGTTCCGCCTCTTTGTCGCTCCCCTGCTGGTCGGCGGGAAAACCGCTCCAAGCCTTTTTGGAGGAGCAGGCGTCGAAGAGATCGGCCAGGCCTTCCGCTTGACCCGCTTGCACATCGAACAACTGGATGAAGATCTGTTGATTGAGGGATACCGTGTGCGGCATGAAGGCCACTGCTAGGCGAGCAGGATGTTTACCGGATTGATCGAAGAGGTGGGTCGCGTCCAACGACTACGACGGGAAGGCGGTATCGCAAAAATTGCTATCACAGGGCAACGGACGACTTCCGACCTTGTCGTCGGGGATAGTATCGCAGTCGATGGGACCTGCCTGACGGCTACAAAGACGGCGCCTACCATGTTTGAGGCCGATCTCTCCGAGGAAACCCTGGCGCGGACGACCCTTGGGGAGCTTCAGGGCGGTCATCCCGTGAATCTGGAACGGCCATGCCGACCCACAGACCGACTTGGCGGTCACTTCGTGACCGGTCATATCGACGGGGTAGGGACTATTCGCGACATTCGAGAGATCGGTGGAATGTGGCGGTATTCAATCGCCTATCCCGAGGCGTTGCGGCCGCTGCTTGTAGACAAGGGATCCATCGCCGTGGATGGCATCAGCCTGACGGTGGCTGGACTGAATAATCACGCCTTTGAGGTGGCGATCATTCCGCAGACCTATCACTGTACCACACTGGGGAGAAAGGTCGTCGGGCACCGCATCAACCTTGAAGCGGATCTGCTTGGCAAATACGTGGTTCGATATCTCGAGGGACTCGGATCCCTCGCCGGAAAGAAGGCGCTCACCGAATCGCGACTGCTTGATCTGGGATTCGTGTGAGTCAAGCGTAAGGAGTCATGATGGAAAAGGCAATCTCTTTTCACACCATCGAAGAAGCGATTCGGGATCTGCGCGATGGGAAGATGGTGATCGTCGTTGATGACGACGATCGAGAGAACGAGGGCGACCTGACGATGGCCGCCGAAAAGGTGACGCCTGAGGCGATCAACTTTATGGCCACCCAGGGACGTGGGTTGATCTGTACGTCTGTTATCGGTGAACGGTTAGATGAGCTTGGCATCGCCCCGATGGTGACGGATAACACCTCACCGCACGAGACTGCCTTCTGCGTCTCCGTCGATGCGAGATACAAGGTGACGACGGGTATCTCGGCGTATGATCGGGCGATCACCATCCAGACTCTCATCGATCCCAAGGCGACGTCAGACGATCTTACCAGCCCTGGGCACACCTTTCCGCTTCGTGGACGGGACGGTGGGGTATTGACGCGGGCTGGACATTCCGAGGCAGCGATCGATCTCGCCAGACTGGCCGGACTCTATCCCGCCGGGGTGATTTGCGAGATCATGCACGACGATGGAACGATGGCCCGTACGACGGAGTTGCATCGTTTTGGTCGCAAGCATGGTCTCAAGCTGATTACCGTAAAACATCTCATTGAGTTTCGATTAAAGCGCGAACGGTTTATCAGTCGCGTTGCGACGACTCCTCTGCCGACCCCCTATGGACGCTTTACGGCGATTCTCTATTATAGTCAGATCGAGAAAAAACACCATCTGGCCCTGGTCATGGGAGAGATCAATGCCGTCGACGAGACGCTGGTACGGGTTCACTCCGAATGCCTTACGGGCGATGTCTTCGGCTCGCTTCGGTGCGACTGCGGGCCGCAAATGGATAAATCGCTCGAGCTGATTGCTCAGGAGGGAAAAGGGGTCTTTCTGTATATTCGACAGGAAGGTAGGGGCATCGGTCTGGCGAACAAGATGCGCGCCTATGAGTTACAGGACAGCGGTCTGGATACGGTAGAGGCCAATGTGCAACTGGGGCTCAAACCTGATCTTCGCGAGTACGGAATCGGGGCGCAGATCCTGTCTGACCTTGGATTATGCAATATCCGGTTACTGACCAATAATCCACGGAAGATTGTCGGACTCGAGGCGTATGGTTTGCATGTCGTCCAGCGGATCCCCATCGAGATTCACCCGACTACCGAAAACCGTGCCTACCTGCAGGCCAAGCATGAGAAACTCGGCCACCTGCTCGACACGATATAGGGACCATACGCGATCAGCGTTCAGCCCTGAGCGACGCTTCAACTATACCCGCTGAGCGATTCCTTTCTACTACGGAGGTGTACGGTGCAAACGATTGAGGGAAGCTACCAGGCTGAAGGGCTTCGATTTGCCATTGTGGTAAGTCGCGTGAACGAATTGATCGCAAAGCGACTGCTGGAAGGGGCGCTTGACTGCCTGCTCCGCCACGGTGCGGATGATGGCAACCTGTGCCTGGTACGGGTTCCTGGCGCCTTTGAGCTACCGTATGCGGCAAAGCGGCTGGCAACTTCAAATCGTTACGATGCGATCATTGCGTTGGGTGCCGTCATCCGAGGCGCCACCGCCCACTTCGATTATGTCGCCGGAGAAGCGGCGAAGGGCATCGCAGCAGCCAGTCTCGATACGGGGGTGCCTATTATCTTTGGCGTAATTACTGCGAATACGCTTGATGAGGCGATCGAACGAGCCGGCACGAAGGGCGGCAATAAAGGGTTCGAGGCGGCGCTTTCAGCCATTGAAATGGCGAACCTCTTCGGACAACTCAAATAGTCTCCAGACGAGGGGTAGCATCCCCCAATACGGACAATGGGTAAACGACATCGCGCCAGAGAGCTCGCGCTCTCACTGCTGTATCAGCTTGAGTTTTATCCGCAAGAGGCTGTGGCGGAACAGTCGCAGGCCTTCTGGTTGGAGCATCAGGTCAAATCTGAGATGCGGGTACTGGCAGAAGAACTGGTACAAGGGGTGCTGCAGTATCGGAAGCCGATCGATGAGCTGCTCGCTTCGCATGTTGAGCACTGGGTCCTCTCACGGCTGGCCCTTGTGGATGTCTGCATTCTTCGCTTAGCCGCCTTTGAGCTGCTCTTCTACGATAAGACCCCCTGGAAGGTTGCCATCGACGAAGCGATTGAGCTGGCAAAGGCCTTTGGCGGCAAGGACTCCGGCGCCTTTGTCAACGGTGTCCTGGATGAGCTTTCCACTCTTGCAAAAGACAGGTCCCCTGCTCCGCTATAGGATAAAGCTGAACTTACGTTATCCTACGCCCCTCTGCCCTCTTGAAGATCGTTGCCGGTGTTGTGGGCATCGCAGATACCATGTATGACTCGCTCAAAAATCCAGTCGATCCACCAATCGATATTCTTCCTGTCCTGCATCAGTTTCAACTTCTGCTCCTCTAACGCCTTCCTATCAGCTTCTCTCAGGTTAGGGTCTTTGAGCCGGGCGTCAATCTCGGCGATCTGGTAATCAACCACATCTCGTCGCTGCCGCCAGTCCTGAAGATCTTGCTCACACCACTGTACCAGTAATGGTGTCTCCGTCGCGTTCGCGGTTCTGTGCACCGTGAAGCTCGCCGCCTGTCCCGGTACGGCAAACAGATACGCACAACTGATGAGCCCAGCTACCAGCGTCAGGACCCGCCCTGTTCCGTTGCTCACGACTGCTCCTCCCTCGTATCTATCGCGTCAAATGTCGCAACATTCGATGTTATTGCTTCGGAAGAAGGGGGCTGAGGTACGGATGGTTATTTGAAGAGATCGATCAGCGGAATGCTCAGCTCCGGCAGAATGGAGGTGGTGAGGATATCGCTCGCCTCATGGCTTAGCTCGACGATGCGGCTGTACCCTGGTAGGTCACATGGAAGACTTTCACTGTCTCCAATACAGCGTCTTACGGATATCGCTTGAATACGAGGGTGGCATTGGTCCCGCCGAATCCGAACGAGTTGCTGAAGGCTATGCGAACATCCGCCTTCCGTACCTTATTCGGGACATAATCAAGATCGCATTCAGGGTCCGGCTCATCATAGTTAATAGTCGGTGGAATCATGCCATGATGGATAGTCAGTACTGTGGCGACCGCTTCGATGCCGCCAGCGGCTCCCAGAAGGTGTCCGGTCATCGATTTGATGGAACTGACCGCCAGACGATAGGCGTGATCTCCAAAGACCTTCTTTATTGCCTTCGTCTCGGCAGAATCGCCGGCAGGCGTGGAGGTTCCATGGGCATTAATATAATCTACTTCTTCTGGCGTAATCCCTGCAGTATCCATCGCAAGGGTCATCGAGGTGATTGCGCCGGCCCCTTCAGGCTCCGGAGCCGTCATATGAAAGGCGTCAGCCGACATCCCGTAACCTGTTAACTCGCCATAGATTTTGGCGCCGCGGCGCAGCGCATGATCTAACTCCTCGAGGATCAAAATGCCCGCACCCTCCCCCATCACAAAACCATCCCGTCCTTTATCGAATGGGCGGCTGGCGCGCTGCGGTGCGTCGTTCCTGGTAGATAGGGCCTTCATGGCACCGAATCCGCCGATCGTCAGCGGGCTGATGACTGCCTCAGTCCCACCGGCAAACATCACATCAGCCATCCCTCGCCTGATCAGTTCGAATGCGTCACCAATCGCATGATTACCGGTCGCACACGCCGTCGAGACGCATAAGTTAGGTCCGCGTACTCCGAAGCGAATCGCGATATGGCCTGAGGCCAGATTTGTGATAATCGATGGGATGAAGAAGGGACTGATCCGACTCGGCCCCTTGTCCAACAGGATCTTATGCGTTTCTTCGAGAGCGGGAATGCCGCCCATACCGGTCCCGATCAGGACACCGATGCGACCTTGCTCAGCTTCCGTTACCGTAAGTTGGGCGTCATCCACTGCCATCGTGGCTGCGGCCAAGGCATAGTGGATAAACCGATCCATCTTCTTGACCTCTTTCTTCTCCATGTAGAGAAGCGGGTCAAATCCCTTGACCTCAGCGGCAATTTTTGTGTCGTGTTTGCAGGCGTCGAACCGGGTGATGTGATCGATCCCTGAGACCCCATTCACCAGATTCTTCCAAAAGGTGTCGACCCCGATACCGTTGGGCGCCACGACACCCAGCCCAGTCGCTACTACTCGCCTTATGGTCATATGTTCCTACTGTTCCTCTTATCCATGCGTGGTACAGAAAAACGGACTAACACCTGTTACGCAGGATGTGTCGTAATATGCGCAATTGCATCCTTGACCGTCACGATCTTTTCGGCCTGTTCGTCAGGAATCTCGATACCGAACTCTTCTTCCAGCGCCATAACCAACTCCACCGTATCAAGCGAGTCCGCGCCCAGATCCTCGACGAAGGATGCCTCCAGTGTGACCTCGGTCGCGTTCACACCCAATTGGTCCACGATAATTTTCTTTACCCGTTCCTCAATTTCCGCTACGTCAGCCATCGTCCCCCTCTCCACAGCCACCGCCTGCCGTCAGGCAGGTCGGTACCGTTGCATGGATTACCCTTACTCTTTACGTTCGTAAGCCGCCATCGATCGTGATCACCTGTCCCGTAATGTAGCTCGCCGCTTCCGAAACCAGGAACGCGACAAGGGATGCCACCTCTGTGCAATCCCCGAATCGACCCATGGGGATCTGGCTGAGATACGATCTCTTACGATCCTCGGATAGGACCGCGGTCATCTCCGTCTCGATGAATCCTGGAGCTACCGCATTGACCGTAATCGACCTGGAAGCAACCTCCTGTGCGACCGCCTTGGTAAAACCGATCAGGCCAGCCTTTGCCGCAGAGTAGTTGGCCTGTCCGGGAATTCCCATGATCCCTGCAATCGAGCTGATATTCACAATGCGTCCGCTCTGCGCCTTGAGCATCGGTCGAAGCGCCGCTCGTGTTGTGAAGAATGCCCCCTTCAGATTGACGTCCAGGACTGTATCCCAGTCTGCTTCCTTCATCCGAATCAGAAGGCCATCCTTGGTGATGCCGGCGTTATTAATCAAAATATCAAGCCGACCAAAACGCTTCGTACAGGCCTGAATCGCTCCGTCGGCATCCGACTCGCGCGAGATATCAGCGGCTATTGCGATACCTTCCGCCCCACCCGCCTCAATCTCGGCAACGACGCTCTGGGCAGTCTCCAGACTCCTCCCGCAAATTGCAACCTTGACGCCTGCCGTCGCCAGCCTCAACGCAATGGCTCGCCCGATCCCCCTCGAGCCACCAGTCACAACAGCTACCTTTCCTTCAAGCCCAGTCGCGGTTTCCATTGGCATCACAAACACGCCCTCGCCTGATTCACCGCAACCCGCAACGAACTAAGATCCTCCGCCCAGAGTACTGTAGCCTCTGGAGCGATCCGCTTAATCAACCCGGTCAGCACCTTTCCTGGTCCAAGCTCGAGGAAGAGGGTCACGCCTTCCTTTACCAGTCTGTGCACCACATCATCCCACCGCACCGAACTGGTCACCTGACGAACGAGACTGCCGGCAATCGCTTGCCTACTCACCAGAAGCTCGGCGTCAACATTGTTTACCAGAGGGACTATCGGGTCGGCAATCGGAATTGTTTCAAGCACGCCGGCCAACCGCTCGCCCGCCGATACCATCATAGAACAGTGGAACGGCGCGCTGACTTGCAGGCGTACGACGCGCTTGGCGCCCCGTTGTTTCGCCAGATCCATGGCCTGCTCGACTGCCTTCGTCTCTCCAGCAATCACCACCTGACCTGGGCCATTCAGATTTGCAACCTCGACAATCCCATAGCACGCGGCCTCTGCACACACCTCATAGACGGCATCCTTGTCGAGGCCCAATACGGCTGCCATCATACCGACGCCTGGCTCCACCGCCTCCTGCATGAACTCTCCCCTCTTTCGTACAATACGAATAGCGTCTTCGAATGCAAGGCTTTCGGCGGCTACGAGTGCCGAGTATTCCCCAAGCGAATGGCCGGCGACATAATGAAACGTAATCCCCTCAGACTGTAACGCCGCGAAGGCAGCGAGGCTGACCGTCATAATGGCCGGCTGCGCATTGGCCGTCAGCGTCAGCAACTCATCTGGTCCCTCGAAGCACAGGCGAGCCACGTCGATCCCCAACGCCTCGCTGCTCCTCTCGAACAGCAGACGAGCCTCAGGAATCTGCGTCCAGAAATCTTGCCCCATGCCGATCCGCTGGGCGCCCTGACCGGGAAAAACAAGTGCGATCGTCTTCATCGGTACCGGACGTGCGGACTCACCATCTGACAAGCGCTGATCCCCATGTGATGCCACCCCCAAAGGCGGTCAACAACAGCAAGTCACCATGTGTAAGCCGCCCTTTTCGAACGGCTTCGTCCATGGCAATAGGGATCGAGGCGGCAGAGGTATTGCCATAGCGGTCAAGATTCATGAAGATCCTCTCTCGCGAGAGACCGAGTCGCTCGGCAACTGCATAGATGATTCGGGCGTTCGCCTGATGCGAAATAAAAAGATCGATGTCGGAGACCTCTGCGCCATTGGCCTTCAGCGCAGCTATAGCCGCATCTTCCATAAACCGAACAGCCGTCTTGAATACCTCGTTGCCGTTGGGCATCCGGATCGTGATCAGCTTTTCATCAATCACCTTTTGAGAGGCAGGCTGGCGGGAGCCGCCCCCGGGAATAAGTAGCTGCTTTCCCTTTGACCCGTCGGAATACAGATGCGTGGAGAGGATGCTGGGATCGTCAGTTGTCCGCTGCACAAGGACCGCTCCCGCGCCATCACCAAAGAGTATGCAGGTGCCTCGATCGCTCCAGTCAACGACCTTGGAGAGCGTATCCGCCCCGATGACCAGGATATTTCGCATGAGGCCGGAACGCAGATACGCATCAGCAACTGAAAGGCCGTAGATAAAACCGGTACATGCCGCCAATAGATCGAAGGCGGCCGCACGCGACGCGCCAAGCCGTTCCTGCAGCACACAGGCGGTCGAGGGGAAGAACATATCGGGGGTCACTGTCGTGACGAGAATCAGATCCAGATCGTGCGGATCAACGGAGGCGGCCTCAAGGGCGCACCGAGCCGCCCCCTCAGCCAGATCCGACGTTGCCTGATCGTCAGAGGCGATTCGCCGTTCTGATATTCCCGTCCGGGTAACGATCCATTCATCACTGGTACTGACCATCCGCTCCAAATCAGCATTGGTCAGGACCCGCTCCGGAACCGAAGCCCCTGTGCCAGCGATCCTGCTGCCGTACATTACATGCGCCCTCTCGCTAACTAACGGCGATCCCTTCGATGATATGCTCGATCACCCTGTTCTCGACGCATTCGGAGGCCGCCCGGACTGCATTCGCAATGGCCTTGGCGGTCGAGCGGCCGTGGCAGATGATAACGACCCCTCGGACCCCCAACAGCGGCGCGCCGCCGTACTCCGAGTAGTCAACCAGCTTCTTAAAGCGCTTAAATGCGCCTCGAGCCAATAAGGCGCCGGCCATCCCCGCCAACCCCTTTCCCAGTTCCTCCTTGAGCGAGAGCGTAAAAAACTCCGCGGCCCCCTCAATGATCTTTAAGGCAATGTTACCGGTGAAACCATCGCAGACGATGACATCGGCTGTCCCCATGAGAACCTCACGGCCCTCGACGTTTCCGATGAAGTTAAGAGACGGCTCCTCTTCAAGCCCCCTGAAGGCCTCTCGAGTAAGCTCGTTCCCCTTACTCTCCTCCTCCCCAATGCTCAGGAGGCCAACGGTAGGCGATGGCTTCCCCATGATTTGACGCGCATAGACATCCCCCATAATGGCAAACTGCAGGAGATGCCGCGCTTTACAATCGGCATTGGCGCCGGCATCCAGTACGAGCGACCGACCTTTTAACGTTGGAACGATGATGGCGATGGCAGGACGCTCAACGCCAGGAAGCGGACCCAAGGTGACCAGTGCGGTGGCCATCACTGCGCCCGTATTCCCGGCGCTGATAAATGCATCGGCCTCGCCGCTCTTGACGAGCTCCAGGCCGATCCGAATGGACGACTGTTTTTTCTTCCGCAGGGCCGCAGAAGGAGATTCTTGCATCCCGACCGACTCTGGGGCGTGTCGGATCGCAATGCTGAGACCGGTTGTGGAGTGCTGTTTCAATTCATGGCTGAGTTCCTCTTCGTTCCCAACCAGCAGCACAGAAAGATTAAACTCTCTGACAGCGGCAACTGCACCCTCAATGGTGACCTTAAGACCGCGGTCACCGCCCATTGCGTCAAGGGCTATACGGGTTCCCATTATTGGCCCATTCGGAACAGGAGATTACGCCTCTTCCCGCTTCACGATCTCCCGACCACGATAATGGCCACAGGCCGGGCAGGCACGATGGGGCAGCTTCCGCTCATGACAGTTTGGGCACTCAGTGAGGGTCGGCATCGAGAGGGCATCGTGGGAGCGCCGTTTTCGTGTCCGTGTATTGCTGTGACGACGTTTTGGAAGGGGCATCGCGTATCCTCCTGAATATCAGTAGACTAGAGTAAATGTTGAAGGGGAAGCAATCTTGGATCACCATCCTCAATGCGACACCGGCACGAGGATTCGTTCAGGTTGATCCCGCATTGTGGACAAAGTCCACGGCATTCCGCTCGGCAAAGAGGCTGAAGAGGCACGTTCAATAGGATATTCTCACGCAAAAGCTGGGTCAGGTCGAGGCGATCGTCCCGCATCACACCGACATCCAGATCGGAAGCGCTGAGCTCGACATCCTCGGCGCGCGAGGTATCGTCAGCCTCTGTAAATAAAACCGTAAACGAATCGGAAATGGGAATCGAAACCGGCTCAGCGCATCGACTGCACTGTACCACTGCCGTTGTCGTGAATACTCCGTTCGCCAGTACACCGTTCGCCTCTCGCTCCAGATGAAATGTGGCCTTTACTGGAGCCAGAGACAACCACAGTCCCTCAACCCCCTCCCAACGGGGTTCTTCACATACCTCTATGTCTAACCCCTCAGGGGGAATTCGAAATCGCTCCACCAGCATCATCTACACTCCAAGAATTCCAAGGGCATTTTACAGGGTGGGGAACTCCCAAGTCAAGGAATTTCCTGATAGAACTGTCGTTGAATACAGCTTACGCCATCGCTATTTTCCCTCGTCCGACAAGGGAAAGGATCTCCAGGCGACTGAAAAAGTATGGAATCTCCAGGGCTACTGATGCCGCAGAATCAGAGCCATGCACAACATTTTTTTCAATACTGGTCGCGAAGCTCTGTCGCAACGTCCCCTCGGCGGCCTTACGCGGATCGGTGGCGCCCATGAGCGTTCGAACGCGTCCTATCGCCTCTTCGCCTTCAAGAACCATCGCCACACAAGGGCCTGAGGTCATAAAACGAGTCAGACTCTCAAAGAACGGTTGGTTTCGATGGACCTGATAGAACCCCTCAGCCTCTTTCTGCGACAACCAGACCATTTTCAGCCCGCAGACCATCAGATCCTCTGCCTCAAACCGTCGGATTACCTCACCGATAAGCCCCCCGGCGACAGCATCCGGTTTCACAATCACTAAGGTGTGTTCCATGGCTCTACTCCATAAAGAAGGCAAGTTTGGTTAAAGGTTGTCAGTTCATGGTTCATAGTTCAAGGTTCAGCCACAAGGCATACAGTGCTGATTCTTATTTGCCAACTCTGAACTGTGAACTCAGCGCGCTTGGTTAAGCGCCTGCCTCACTGTCGCTCCCATCTCCGCCGGGCTGTGCACAACGACGATACCAGCACGCTGCAGCGCAGAGATCTTCTCTGCCGCTGTCCCTCTACCACCCGAGATGATCGCCCCGGCATGACCCATACGCCGTCCGGCAGGGGCCGCCAGCCCCGCGACATAGCCGATAACCGGCTTCGACATATGGCATGCCACGAACTGGGCCGCCTCCTCTTCAGCCGTCCCCCCGATCTCGCCGATCATGAGTACTGCCTCGGTCGCCTCGTCCTGTTCAAACAGTGTCAGGCAATCGACAAAGGTGGTGCCGATAATCGGATCTCCGCCAATTCCGATACATGTGGATTGGCCAAGTCCCTGGCGGGTCAGCTGGTGGACCGCCTCGTAGGTCAACGTCCCGCTACGCGAGATAAGGCCGATCCGGCCCCGTGTGTGAATATGTCCCGGCATGATGCCGACCTTTGCCATACCCGGAGAGATAATGCCAGGGCAGTTCGGGCCGATTAAACGGGTCCCGGATCCACGGAGAACCCGCGCGACCCGAATCATATCCAGGATCGGGATTCCCTCCGTAATACACACGACCAGTGGGATCGCCGCATCAATTGCCTCGAGAATCGCATCGGCGGCAAAAGGAGCCGGCACAAAGATCAGGGCAGTATTAGCCGCTTCCTTGTCCACCGCCTCGCACACGGTGTCAAAGACCGGAATCCCTTCGTGACGTATCCCTCCTTTACCTGGGGTGACCCCCGCAACCACGCTGGTTCCATAGTCACGACAGGCCAGGGCGTGAAATGTGCCCTCCTTCCCAGTAATCCCCTGGACGACCACGCGCGTCTTGCTGTCAACGAGAATGCTCATTGTATGTTAGGAACGTTCAATGTTCAAAGTTCAAGGTTCAAGGCTAGAGATAAGGCATACAAGGCCGATTCTTACTCGTCGACCTTGAACGTTGAACGTTGAACGGTTTGTCCAGCGGCCTGTACAGCCTTCTCGGCAGCGTCCTGCATCCCGTCCGCCGCAATAAAATTCAACCCGGACTCAGCAAGCATACGTTTACCCTGCTCCACGTTCGTTCCTTCCATTCGAATCACCACCGGCAACGTAACCTTCAAGGAGGATACCGCTTGCATCACTCCCTCCGCCAATCGGTCGCATCTGAGGATTCCTCCAAAGATGTTGATGAGTACTACACGAACGGACTGATCGGACATCACAATACGAAACGCCTGGGTGATCTGCTCAGCACTGGCGCTCCCTCCTACGTCCAGAAAGTTCGCCGGCTCACCTCCGACAAGTTTGACAATGTCCATTGTCGCCATAGCCAAACCAGCCCCGTTGACCATACAACCTACGGTACCGTTCAGCTTAATGTAATTGAGTCCAAACCGTGATGCATCAATCTCCAGGGGTAACTCCTCATCCAGATCACGAAGCGCCGCCAGCTCAGGATGGCGAAAGAGGGCATTATCATCGACGGTTATCTTGGCATCCAGCGCAATGAGACCACCATCGGTTGTCATCACCAGCGGATTGATCTCGACCAGCGAACAGTCTTTCTCCTGGAAGAGTCGATACAGGGACGGAAGCAGACCGGCCACAACACGCTGCACCGGCTGCGGCAGAGCAAGTCCGGCAATAAGCCGCCGGATATGGAAGGGCTGAAGTTGAGTGGCCGGGTCCACAGCTATCCTGAGGATCCTCTCGGGATGCTTCGCCGCCATCTCTTCAATCTCCATCCCGCCGGCTCCGCTCACCATAATTACAGGCTGTGCCACCTTCCGATCCAGGACGATCCCAGCATAGAGTTCACGACCGATGGCCACTTGTTCCTCAATCAGAATTCTCCTGACCAGGCTCCCCTCTGGACCCGCCTGATGCGTCAACAAGCGTGAACCAAGCAGCCGTTCCGCCGCAGCCTCTGCCTCCTGTGGAGAGGCGACCGTAACGATCCCGCCGGCCTTACCGCGACCGCCTGCATGAATCTGGGCCTTCAGTACCGCAGAGCCGCCAAGCCGCTCGGCCGCACACCGCGCCTCAGCAGGAGTCGCCACTACCTCGCCCTTTGGAACGGGGATCCCGTAGGCGCTCAAGATCGCCTTCGCTTGAAACTCATGAATCTTCATAGATGACCTTCAAGACAACTCGTTATGCGGTGCGATGACGCCCCGGAAGACGGGATACACATTCCGTGCAACCTGTCGCACTCTTGTTGACAAGCAATTTCTCTCTGTGAGTCTGACCCGGTATCATAGTATCAACACCATCTTTGTCAAGATCAGAATAGGTTTTCACCTTGACACACTTTCCCATGCCATGATAGAGCATTGTCGTATATGTGGCCACAAGGAACGGTCGATGGCATTCGAATGCTGACGCAAGGCACCTGAGCGCGATGCAATCTGCGAAAACCCGCGCGGCAAGGCAATATCCATCGTCTTCTTCGGCCGTTTTACCAGTCGATCGATTCGTCGATACGCTTCGCCGTGAATACGCATCTCGTGGGCAGGTTGTCCATCTCAGACATATCCCGCCAAAATCGCCTACGTATGCACAGCTGACTGATCCCCTGCCGAAGCTGCTTAACGATACGCTTCGGCATATTGGCGTTCATCAGCTCTACACGCATCAGTGTGCCGCCATCGAGGCGGCTCGCGCCGGTCAGCATCCGCTTATCGTCACCTCCACCGCATCCGGAAAGAGTCTGGCCTATCTCTTACCGATCCTTGAACACCTATTGACTGACCGTTCGGCCCGCGCGCTGATGCTATTTCCGATCAAGGCGCTGGAGCAGGATCAACTCAAGACATTACAGACCCTGCTTCCATGGGGACAGGATATCCGCGCTGCCATAGTGGACGGAGACACACCTGCCTCTCGACGGGCGAGGCTTCGGGAGAATCCGCCGCATCTGCTGCTCAGCAATCCCGATCTTCTCCATCTCTCTTTGCTGCCCTACCACGCGCAGTGGCGCGAGTTCTGGCGCAATCTCCGCTATGTTGTTCTTGACGAACTGCACACCTATCGTGGAGTCTTCGGTTCACATATTGCTCACGTCCTGCGGCGCCTTCGACGCGTAGCGGCCTCATACGGGGCGTCACCGCAGTTTATTGCCTGTTCAGCCACGATCAATAATCCCCTCGAACTCTCGAAGCAGCTTACCGGGCTTACCTTTCAGCTTATCGATGACGATGGGGCCCCGCAGCAAGGCAAGCGCTTCCTCTTGATCAATCCAATCAGCAGCCCATATACCGAGGCGACAGATCTACTGCTCCGATGTCTCAGAAACGGGCTGAAGACTATCGCATTCGCCAAGGCCCGGAAGATCACTGAGCTGATAGCGTTATGGACACGGCAGGCTGATCCGTCGTTAGGCGGTAAGCTGGCTGCCTATCGAGCCGGCTTTACGGCCGAGGAACGGAGGTCGATCGAGCGCGGTCTGTTCACCGAACAACTGGCAGGGGTCGTCACTACCTCAGCCCTCGAACTCGGGATCGATGTCGGCGGGCTGGATACCTGTCTCCTTGTTGGCTATCCCGGCAGCATCACCAGTACCTGGCAGCGAGGCGGTCGGGTAGGCCGTGGACGACGTGAGGCGCTGATCATCCTCATCGCGCTTCCTGACGCTCTCGATCAATACTTTTTTCGCCATCCCGACGACTTCTTCAGCCGGCCTTACGAGGCGGCGATCGTCGATCCCGGCAACCGCCAGATTCTGGCGGCACATCTTGTAGCGGCCGCGTCAGAGGTGCCATTGCGAGTTGATGATCCGTTGTATGCTGCCGACAAGAACCTTGTCCAGTCGCTCCATGACCAGGGCAGGTTACTGCTGTCGGCAGATGGAACCGAATGGTACGCCCGCGAGCGCTACCCTCAGCGCCGTATTAATATCCGCTCGCTGGGAGAAGCGTGTACGATTCTTGATCAAGCCGGCCGTACCATCGGCACCATTGATGGGATTCGGGCCACACACGAATGCCATCCCGGGGCAGTCTATCTGCACCAGGGGCAGCAGTACGAAATCGTAAGCTTGGACCTGATTCAGCACAAAGTCCACGTGCAACCGGTGACGGTCGAGTATTACACCTCACCACTCGCCGAAAAGGACACCGAGATCCTGGAAATCCTGGAATCCCGGACCCATCAGGGGATCCCATATCACCTGGGGCGGCTAAAGGTCACTGAGCGCGTGCTTGGCTATGAGCGGAGGCGAATCTTCGGCCAGGATAAGATCGGATCGTACCCCTTGGATCTTCCACCCCATACCTTCGAATCAGTCGGTCTGTGGTTTGAGGTACCGGATGGGCTGAAGAGTACCGTTAGCGCGGCGGGGTTTCACTTTATGGGAGGCATTCATGCGATAGAGCACGCCATGATTGGCCTGTTCCCACTCTACGCTCTTTGCGACCGCTCAGATATCGGCGGGATCTCGTATCCCATCCACCCGCAGGTCGCCCGTGCGGCTGTTTTTATCTATGATAGCTATCCCGGAGGGATCGGACTGACCGAGCGCGGCTTTCAGGTCCTGCCGGAGCTCTTCCTCAAGACACGACAACTACTGGAAGAGTGCCCATGTGAGGACGGCTGTCCCTCTTGCGTCCACTCGCCGAAATGCGGATCCGGCAACAAGCCACTCGATAAGCAGGGCGCACACCTGACGCTTCAAGGCCTGCTCGGCGAGGTATCTTGGGCTGATGTTGAGGGTCCAGGCACTCACCCGCCGTCGGTTCCTTCACTGGTGCAGCAAACGAAAGAATCACAGACGACACCTATCGCTGTAACACCCCCCGCGCTTGTCTTCGACCTGGAAACACAGCGAAGCGCTGAGGATGTCGGAGGGTGGGAGCACCGGCATCGGATGGGACTTGCGGTCGGCGTCGTCTATGACCTTGACCGCGCGGAGTTCCGCGTCTACACCGAGGCGCAGGTTGATGCCCTGATCAGCGAGTTGAGCCGGGCACGTCTGATCATTGGATTCAATCTCCGTCGTTTCGACTACGATGTGTTGCGCGGCTATGCCGACCTCGACTGGAATGCACTTCCCACACTGGATATCCTTGAGTGTATTCATCGGAGGCTGGGGTTTCGGCTGAAGCTGGACCATCTGACCCAAGAGACCCTTGGAGAGCGAAAGTCTGCAGACGGCCTGCAAAGCCTGGCCTGGTTCAAGGCGGGAGAGATCGAACGGGTCATCGAATACTGTAAGCATGACGTCCTCCTGACAAAGCAGCTCTATGACTTCGGCCGGGAGCACGGATATCTGTTATACCGGGATCTTCAGGGACGGGCAGTTCGGCTACCCGTAGACTTTAATGAAAATCTGTTTTCTCGACCACACAGGTAGGGTATAATGCACTGCCTGGTAAATTGGAACGACTTGAGAGACGAGTGAAAAAGAAGACGCTCATCGGAGGATTGAATGGTCGCTTTAGACTATAAACAGATCACACGAGCCTACGCCATCTTATCCCCCATGTACGATCTCCTCTTCGAAAAGATCTTTCATCCGGGGCGGGTCGAGGCGGTCAAACTGCTTGGGGTCAAGCCGAACGATCTGGTGCTTGAGGTAGGAATCGGTACTGGACTGAACCTCCCCCTCTATCCACCCGACTGCAACCTGGTTGGGATCGATCTCTCCAGACCGATGTTAAACAAGGCCAGAGAAAAGGTCAGGGAATATGGCATGGACAATGTGACGATTCAGGAAATGGACGCATCGAAGCTGGAGTTTCCGGACGAACATTTCGACCATGTGCTGGCTACATACGTCATCAGCGCAGTCCCAGAACCGGTTCAGGTTCTCCGTGAGATCAAGCGCGTATGCAAAAAGAACGGGCATATTGTCATCTTAAATCACTTCAAGAGCGAGAATCCGGTCGTCGGTACCTTTGAGGAACTTGTAGCCCCCTTGTGTACCAGGCTCGGGTTTAAAACCGACCTGAAGCTGATGCCCGTTCTAAGGGAGGCGCAACTTACCCCAGAGCAGTTGCACCGTGTCAACCTCCTAAATGGATGGAGTCTCGTTCGCTGTCTGAATGAATAATCTGCGATATTCCGTCGTACTCCCTCTTCCGATCCTCTCTGCCTGCATCCTTAGCATCGCCCTTCTCGTCCCATGGACAGCAATTCATGCTGAAGAGCCCCAGGACCTCAGCGAAATGGAGGTGTTGGGCGTAGCCGCCACTCAGGGAGGCGACCAGACTGCCGTACTCCTCCGCAGCAAAGGGAGTAAGCGTGAGCTCACACTCTTTGTCGGGCCTTTTGAGGCTCAGAGCATCGCTGCCCCCCTCCAGCAGCTGAGACCGCCTCGTCCCTTAACGCACGACCTGACCCTGTCCCTCCTGACGGCCCTCCACTCACATTTGAGACGAGTCATCATTAGCGACTTACGGGATAATACCTATTATGCTACCCTCCATCTTGAGGCCGACGGCAAAGAGATTGCTGTCGACAGCCGACCCAGCGATGCCATTGGCCTCGCGTTGCGTGCCGGTGTCCCAATCTACGCCAACCCTAAGGTGCTGGATGGCGCGAGCGCTCAACGGTCACCCCGGTGATCCGTTTGGCGCAGTACCCGTTCCGAGTGCTGCTCTCAGACGATCCACCGGCCCGCACCTTTTGTAAGCCTCGTTCCTTGAATACTTCTCTACTACCCACCCCGTTCATCCCGATCGATACTGAGCGTTCTTACACGGCCCTGATGCAATCGTGTCCCAAGGCGCCTCTCGAGTGAAACCAATGGATCCCCTACTCCGTCAGATCGGTGACGCGGTCTCCGAAAGCGGGGTGCGGTCACACCTCGAGGCACTTACCAGACCAAGGGATCCGTTTTCCGGCTACACCGATATGGAGGCTGCTGCAGACTCTATCGCAGCAACCATGAGAGGATTTGGACTGGATCTCATTGAAGAGCGATTCAGGTGCGAGGGGCGCTGGTATCGGAACCTGATTGCTTCGCAGCTCGGATCATGCCGTCATGCGCAAGTCCTGATCGTCGCTCACTACGATACGGTGCCGAATAGTCCTGGCGCCGACGATAATGCGAGTGGAGTAGCCGGACTGCTCGAGGTAGCCGGTGTCTTAGCTCGTTACCGCTTCAAGCATGATATGGTTTTTGTCGCGTTTGCACTTGAAGAGTACGGCAATCCAGGCAGTCTCTATCATGTCACACAGGCTAAGGCCTGCGATACGGTGATTGCGGGCGTCTTCGATCTGGAGATGATCGGTTATGTCGGCCCGACTCAGTCGGTACCCACAGGAATCCAGGCGCCGTCAGAGGGTAATTTTATCGGCGTAGTAGGCAATCGTCGATCCGAGAGCCTCGTTTCATTGTACAAAGAGACAGCAGCCATCGTTTCTCCTTTGCTGCCCGTACAGACTATTGTCGTAGATGGAAACGGGGAGAGTATGCCGCTTGTACGTCAAAGTGATCATACCCCTTTCTGGGAAGCCGGTTACCCGGCTGTGATGATCACTGATACCGCCTTCCTGCGTAACCCACACTACCATCTGCCTAGCGATACTATCAGCACCCTTAATCTATCGTTTCTTCGACAGGTAGCAGCCGCAACTGCAGCATCAGCAGCATTGCTGGCCGGCTTCGCCTGAAATCGATACAACTACACAGGTTCGACCACCAGGCTTGTAATAGTTCGCGTCACCGCGGGTAGCGCCTGAATGTGATTGACGGTATCCCACAGGGCACTGAGATCCGGGGCCTCGAGAAAGGCCACAACATCGATGTTGCCGGTTACGATGTGTGCAAGCTTCACCATTTCCAGCTCTCCAATGGTCCCTGCTACCTCCTGCTCCATGGCTTTACTTGTCGTGATAAAAACATACGCGTGCACCATCGATTCTCCTCTGATCGCAACGCCCGTTATGACCACTGATTCCGCTTCCTTTATTCGATCCCATCAGTAAACGCACATCCTTCATGAGGCGTCCAATAGTTCGGAACAACTTTGCGGGGTTCGCTGTGGTGTGGGTATCGTTCGGATGATGCGTCTTTGCCGGGTATCAATCGAATGGCGCAGTACCACCTTTGGGAACGGCGAAACATGCCTGCAATCGATTCAACCCTGGGTGATGGAATGTTACCATACAAGCGGTGATGCGTAGTTTAAAATGTGAGAGGAGGTGAATGAGATGAACATTGCGAAACGACATGTAGCTGTTCTTGTGATTGGGGTCCTGTTTGTCACCGGTCTACCCCTTCTTGCGGCAGGTCCGGCATTGGCGAGGACGGATTTTCACTTCGGCCTGAATCTGGGAGTTCCTATAGCGCCCTACCCACGATATGCCTATCCCTATCCCTATCCGCCTCCTGTCCACTATATACCGATTCCACATCATCGCGCCTATCGCGCCTATCCCCCATGCGTACAGATCTGGACTCCCGGGTACTATGACGGTTACGGTAACTGGATCTTTGGATATTATCGGTACGATTGTGGGTATTACGGCTACTAAGGCGAGTAGATTGTGTTGGCTATGTGGGAGGTTATCGACAGGCGGTAGCGCTCTAAGGTAGTCAGAACAAGTGCGCGGTGAAGCCTGCCAGTGTGCTTACCATATTGGCAATATGCCGTTCGGGATGCGTCAGCCTCTCTGTGCGCCTCTACGATTCGATCGGAACCCGCAACTCGGAGGGTCAGGAGCCTACGGGAGGAGTCGCTCGCTACTCCGCAAGATCCGTCTTCCCGGCTTCGAACGGATAGTGCGGATCATAGATCGAACGATATCCTTCCGGTAGCGGGAATGGAAAGGTTACGATCTCATAGATCCCCACAAGCGTTCGTGCAATCCCCCAGCTCAATCCCTCCAGAACCCCGGCTGTCAGACCGTATAGTAGTCCGTCCTCAAGTGTGTCGTAGTAGACTGTTTTCGGAACCTCAATCACAACACCCAGTCCGGCATTGACCAGCCCGCGGGCGGCCTTCCCGGATGCTGCTGCCGCTCCAGTCGATTCCTCCGTAGAGGCTACCGCTATCTGACTGCTGATCAATACTACCGACGTAATCCCTATCATCATCAGCCATTTGATACTCATGCTTCCTCCAACATGTTGGTGTATAAGTCCTTAACGGCATTGTACTGCAACCGGCCACTGTCAAGCAAGGCTCCTGAGTCCCCCACGCTCAAGACCCTTGGGCGACTAATCTTCATACCTCATAATCTTGCGATCGCTACGCAGATTGACGAGATTTATAACGACTGGTAAGATGACGCGACAAGGGGATTGGAATTCAGGCTGAAAGGAGGAGATCATGCAGATAGCATTTTCCAGCAGGCAAGGGACAGCCTTACTGTTGTGCGCATTCCTGATCGTCGGTAGCACGCTGGGCTGCGCAGCGATTGAGGAGCAGGTTAAGGCACATCCTGAGACCTCGCTTGGCGTCGGTATCGGAACTGCCGCCGGCATGTTGACCGGAGGGCTCATTTTCGGGAATGTTGCTGGGACGCTCGTAGGCGGTCTTCTTGGGGGTCTCACGGGCGGCGTCATTGGTAACGCTGTAGAGGCGCGATCCCAGGATCGAGCAGCAACAGCCGAGCGGTACCACTATAGCGCGGCGCAGGGAACCATGCTCCGAATCGAAGCCGTTGAGGCGCATCCGGCGCAGATTCGCCCAGGCGATACGATCGACCTCAATATGCGGTTTGCTGTGCTCACTCGGAACGTCCAGCAGACTCTCCAGGTCTCCGAGCGACGACAGATCTTCTTCAAGGGTTCCGTCGTCGGTGATTCGACACTGCAAGTTCAACGCATAGGCGGAACCTGGACCAGCAGTCAGCCGCTTACCCTCCCTTCAAATACGGCAACTGGGAACTATCAGGTAGTCATGAGCGTGAAGGCAGATGGCAGAGAGGTGTCCCAAGAGACCACCTTCACTGTTATCAGGTAATGACTATATGCGTTCGCTGCGGGGAGCCGTTCAACCCACTTCCATGACCAGGATGCGATCCATCTGAATGACTATTCAGATCAAAAACGAGATCAACGCAGCAGTCGATCGACTATCGAATACGCTGATCGCAGCCAGCCGCTTCCTGCATCTTCATCCGGAGTTAGCCTATGAAGAGCGGGAGTCGGCTCGACATCTGACCACAATCCTCAAGATGCACGGCTTTGAAGTAAGCGAGGCGGTCGGTGGACTGCCAACTGCCTTTATCGCCTCAGCGGGCGTCGATCACCCATCAGCGACCATCGCCTTTCTTGCCGAATACGATGCACTGCCTTCCCTCGGTCATGCCTGTGGTCACAACCTGATCGCGGCCAGTTCCATCGGTGCCGCCCTGGCCTTACAGCCGTTTTTGTCGGCGATTGGGGGACGAGTACTGGTCGTCGGCTGCCCTGCCGAGGAGAAGGGCGGGGGCAAGATCGCCTTGGTGAAGGCCGGGGTGTTTACCAACGTCGACGCCGCACTCTTGGTCCACCCCAGCAACCGAACTGAGATATTTAAGGGCGCGTTAGCGATGCGCGCACTGCGCGTCGAGTTCTTTGGAAAGGCGAGCCACGCCGCCGCAGCCCCTCATCTTGGTATCAACGCGCTGGATGCAGTGGTGCTTGCCTTCACGAACCTCAACGCGCTTCGCCAACAGCTCCGGGATGACGCTCGGATCCATGGGATTATCACCAACGGCGGTTCGGCGCCTAATATCATTCCGGACTTTGCCGCTGCCAGGTTTTGTATCCGAGCGCTGGACCTTGACTATCTGTACGACCTGCACCATCGCGTGGTCGCCTGCTTTGAGGCTGCGGCCAAGGCGACTGGCGCCACAGTTGCAATCCATCAGGAAGGCGAGGAATACCACCCGATGAAGTGTAATCGAGCGCTCGGCGCCCTCTTTCGCGCGAACCTGGAGGTATTAGGTGAGGTTGTTGAGCAAACACCCGAGAATCAAGAAACGGGTTCAACCGATGTGGGCAATGTCAGTCAGGTAGTCCCTACGATCCATCCAACCATTGCCCTCACCAACCGGCCTGAAGTAGTCTGCCACTCCGTTGCCTTTGCTGAAGCGGCCGGCGGGTCGGCCGGTGATCGGGCTATGCTACTTGCGGCTAAAGCGCTGGCCATGACTGCGCTAGACCTGTTCGCCGATCCCATTGCGCGGGAGCGCATTCAGACAGAATTTAGACGAATATGAGCCAAGCTCCGCAATATACGAGTACGACGGTATTGTTGTCGAGTCGGTACACCTAGTCCCGGTTGATCCTCTGATATCGGTATGCCCCTTGGAGGCCCGATGAAACTCTCGATTATCATCCCGGTCTACAACGAGCGGAGTACGGTAGAACTGGTGCTCAAAGGGGTAGAGGCTACACCCTACGAGAAGGAGATTATTTTCGTCGACGACGCGTCAACCGATGGGACGCGTGAGATTCTCACTCGGTTAGCGAACGATCACCGGGAGCAGGTACGCCTTCTGCTCCACCCGGAAAATCGCGGCAAGGGGGCTGCTATTCGAACCGCAATCGAGCATGTGACCGGCGACATCGTCATTATCCAGGATGCCGACCTGGAGTATGACCCGCAGGACTACTCGAAACTACTGGAACCAATTCTCAGCGGTCACGCCGATGTCGTCTTCGGTAACCGATTCCATGGAGGCCCGCATCGTGTCCTTTACTTTTGGCATTATCAGGGGAATCGGTTTCTTACCACCCTCTGTAATATGATGGCCAATCTTAATTTGACTGATATGGAGGTCGGATATAAGGTCTTCAGAGCCGAAGTGCTCCAGCAACTTTCGCTCAAATCAAACCGGTTCGCTATCGAACCCGAGTTGACGGTGAAGGTAGCCCGACAGGGTTACCGTATCTACGAAGTCCCGATCGCCTATCATGGCCGGACCTATGCAGAAGGGAAGAAGATTGGATGGAAGGATGGCATCGCTGCCCTCTACTACATTGTTCGATTCAAGTTGTTCGATTAAGCTGATGGCAGCCCACTCTCCTCATCTTTTCTTATATCCGCTCATACATACTCGCTGTAATCAGGCCGCGAAATGGTAGCCATAAAAGTCATCGGCCTTATGTCTGGGACATCGGCAGACGGGATCGATGCTGCACTTGTAGAGATTACCCAGGGTGCGAGCCAGCCGGAACTTCGGCTCTTGCACTTTGAGGTGTGGCCTTTCCCTAGAAAGTTGCGACAGCGGATTCTTTGCATAGCAGACGCGGGATCTGGCGCCACTGCTGAGATCTGTCATGTCAATGTCCTGCTTGGCGAGCTCTTTGCGAAAGCCGCAATCTCAGTGGCCCGCCGTGCCCGTATTCCGTTGCGGAATATCGCACTGATCGGGTCGCACGGCCAGACCGTCGCACACATCCCCGATTCTAAGATCGAGCATGGAATCTCGGTTCGTTCGACCCTTCAGATCGGCGAGCCATCGGTCATTGCCGAGCGAACAGGAGTGACAACTGTGGCCGACTTTCGCCCTCGAGACATGGCCGCATGCGGCGAGGGCGCGCCTCTCACGCCCTATCTGCACGCGCTGCTCTTTCGACACCCTCGTCGCGATCGAATTGTTCTGAATCTAGGCGGGATCGCCAATCTCACCTTTCTACCAAAAGGACGCGGATTACGTGGCGTACTGGCGTTCGATACCGGACCCGGCAATGTCCTGATCGATGGGCTCGTAGCACGACTGACCGATGGTACAATGGGCGTCGACTTGGATGGCCGCATCGCAGCATCTGGGAAAGTGAACCCTCGCCTACTGCGATGGTTGATGGCTCGCCCCTACTTCCGTCGCACGCCTCCCAAAAGCACGGGGCGGGAAGAGTTTGGCCCCTCACTGATCGAGGCACTACTCCGGCGCGCCGCAGCTCGCAACGTGACAGAGGAGGACCTGGTGGCAACAGTCACAGCCTTCACAGCCCAATCGGTAGCGCTCCACGTCCGACGCGACCTCCCACACAGTGCTGCTTCGGCAGAACTGATCGTCTGTGGCGGCGGTGCGGACAATCCCACATTGATCAAACGACTTCAGGAGACGCTGCCTGATTGCCATTTTCTCACTGCGAATGAGGCGGGCTTCCCGGAACGGGCCATCGAGGCCGCAGCATTCGCCCTGTTGGCCTACCTTACCGCCCATGGTCTGCCAGGCAACATGCCGCGCATCACTGGGGCAACCCACAATACGATCTTGGGCAAAATTGTCCCTGGACGTACATTTCGAGGACTACGATGACACATCCAACATACTACGACGCTATCGTTCGATTGCTCGGCGAGATTCGGCAAACCCAGGGGGAGGCTATCGGCCGCGCTGCCGACATGATCTTCTCATCGCTCGCAGCCGATGGGGTGCTGCACGTCTTTGGAAGTGGTCACTCCCATGCAGTAGCCGAAGAGACGTTCCATCGCGCCGGCGGGCTGGTGCCCGTCAATGCGATGACTGAGCCGTTCCTTAGCCCGCTCACGTCTCCCAAGAAGAGCGGACGGCTGGAGCGGCTCGGCGGCCTTGCCGCGATTCTCCTTGACTACCATGAGCCGCGGTCCGGCGAGGTCCTCATCATCATCTCCAATGCCGGGATCAACCCGGTCCCTGTCGAGTTGGCACTTGAGGCAAAGAAGCGCGCACTTACAATTATCGCCATCACATCGCTGCGCCACGCCAAAGCGGTCGCCTCGCGTCATAGCAGCGGCCACCGTCTCTTTGAGGTGGCTGACATCGTCATCGATAACGGCGGCGAGGCCGGCGATAGCGCCATCACCTTTCCAGACCTGGCGGCCGCGGTGGGACCAACCTCGCTGATAGCAGGGGCCTTCATCGTCAACTCGATCGTCTGCGGCGTCGTTGAGAGGTTCGTCGCAAACGGGCTTCATCCGCCGGTGTATCTCAGCGCGAATCTTCCAGGCGGCGATGAACACAACCACGGACTTGAGGCGAAGTATAGAGGACGGATCAAGTTATTAGGTTGAACGGTGTGTTGTGGAGACTGAGCGCTGATACCTGAAGGCTATTTGGATAACAATGCATGACCTTGTGATTCGAGACGCTGATCTTATCGACGGCACCGGAAGTCCACCTCACCGCGCCGACCTTGCCGTCTCCGGCGATCGCATTGCAGAGATCGGACGAATCGCCCCATCCATGGGGCATCGTATCATCGAGGCGGCCGGCCTGACGCTTGCTCCAGGCTTCGTCGATATCCACTCGCACTCCGATTATCACCTTCTTCTTCAACCGACGGCCGATAGCGCCATTCGACAGGGGGTGACCCTCGAGATTGGGGGCAATTGCGGATACTCTGCGGCGCCGATATGGGGACCATGGCTCGAAGAACGGGCGGCTACATATCGCAACCTCTTCGATCTGGATCATAATTGGCAGAGCGTATCGGACTACTTGACACGACTGGAGGACATTGGGATCTCTGAGAACTTCGGCCTCTTGATGGGGCACAATACACTGCGTGGCTCAGCCATGGGCGGCGCCAATCGCCCGCCTTCGGGAGAGGAATTGGATGCTATGGTTGAGGGGGCAAGACAAGGGATGACCGAGGGCGCGCTTGGCCTCTCTACCGGGCTGATTTATGCTCCAGGCTGCTTCTCCAAGCCTGATGAACTCGGAACGATCGCAGCCGTCGTACGGCAGGGAGGCGGGATTCTTACCTGTCACATGCGGAGTGAAGGAGATGGATTGTTGGAGGCGATCGACGAGATTATCGGTGTAGCGGAGCAGGCAAAGATTCCGCTTGAGATCTCGCACCTCAAGACCTCTGGCGAGCGCAACTGGCCGAAGCTTCACGAGGCGATTCGCCGTATCGAAAAGGCCAGGGCCGAAGGCCTTGACGTCTCCTGCGACCGGTACCCCTACACCGCCTCTAACACCGGACTGCAGGCGGTCCTGCCTGATTGGGCCCTAGAAGGCGGGCAACATGAACGAGTTGAACGACTTCGTAACGCGGTCACGCGAGCCAGAATCGCACAGGAACTCACCGCGCACTACCCCCCAGATTACTGGTCAAAATTAATGATCTCCGAGGTGACGCGCGAGCAACACCGTCACTACGAAGGGCTGCGTGTGGCCGAGGCGGCCAGACAAGCTGAGAGCGCCCCGATTGACTTTGTTCTGGACCTCCTGATCGCTGAGCAGATGCAGGTCGATGCCATCTTCTTCACCATGTGTGAAGAGAACCTGGAGGTGATCCTCCAAAAATCATATACAATGATCGGGTCGGACTCCGGATGCCGCAGCCATGATGGCCCGCTCAGTCATGGTCGGCCTCACCCCAGAACCTTCGGGACCTTCCCGCGAGTGTTGGGCCATATCGTGAGGGAAAGGCAGCTTCTCGATCTTCCAACCGCCGTCAAGAAAATGACCTGGGATCCATGCCGCAAGCTCGGTCTTCGTGACCGGGGACGCCTGCAGCCGGGCTGTATGGCAGATCTGGTCCTCTTTGATCCAGCAACCGTATCCGACCGAGCCACCTACGAGACCCCGATCCAGTATCCTGTCGGCATTCATTATGTATTCGTCAACGGAATCCCAGTGGTTGAAGCTGGTCAGCACACCGGCGCTCGACCAGGCCGTGTCGTGCGAAGGGCATAACGAATGCGATCGAGAATTGGGATCACAAGTTGGCACTATCAGGAAGGCGACGAGCGCTGGGAAGCAGTCATGGAGGGCTACACGCGCGCCGTCCTCGAAGCCGGCGGCTTACCACTGATCCTCCCGATTGCATCCACAGAGCCTATCCTGATCGAGGGATACTTGGAGGCGATTGACGGACTGATTCTGACTGGAGGCGCCGACATCCACCCCTCTTTCTATGAGCAGGATATCCTTACACTATGCGGCGAGATCGACGAAGAACGTGATCGCTTTGAAATCGCGCTGGTTCGTGCGGCCCGTAGCCGCGACCTCCCGCTCTTCGGAATCTGCCGAGGGCTCCAGATTCTGAATGTCGCCATGGGCGGCAACCTCTATCAGGATCTCTCCTATCGGCACAACGCCGACCCGGTCCACCAGAGCCCTCGCGAGCGGCGCATGGAGCCGGCTCATACGGTCGTGATACGGGAAAACTCTCGCCTCGGTGCCATCTTCGGCGTTCGAGAGCTACACGTCACCAGTAGCCACCACCAGATCATCCGCGATCTGGCACCCGATCTTACGGTCAATGCCACCGCCCCAGATGGAGTCATCGAGGGGATTGAGGGCGCTGGTCGCTTTTGCCTTGCCGTCCATTGGCACCCAGAACGGATGGTTGCCCGTCACCCCGAGCAGCTTGCGCTTTTTCGAGCGCTCGTTGAAGCAGCCGGTCACACCAGGGTTTAGGGTGAGGCCTGTTGGTGTTGTCCCACGCATTCCTCTTTCACGGCCGCAAGAAGATCGTCGAAGGGCGGAGGTATCTCTTTGATCGGTTCATGCCAGCTTCCCCCCTGCGCTCTCTGCTTCTCGCGCAACTGAATCCATGTTGGGCAGGTACGACCGCTGTGAAGCCAGATCCGCAGGCCGATGCGCTCTGCGTAGATCTCCTGGGCCAGGGTATAGTCACTGCTCCCTATGATTCCCTCTACAATCCCCGTCAGCAAGAAACCTCCCGGTACGACCGTGATAGTAGCAAGTTCTGCGGCCTGACGACTGTCAGAGATATCCGTCTCGCTGACGGGATGGGCGAGCAGGTCGTGGCCGATGCTGTGCGCGATTAGCTGAGCCAACTCGTCGTCGGATGTATGACGAGCTGATGGTTGACTGATATAAATGATACCTGGGGCAATGTTCCATCCGGAAGCCCGGTCGTCGCCGACGATATAGAACGCAAACGATCTTCGGGTCACACTCGGCGGAAGTGTCTTCAGCAGCATCTGAGCACTCTGATCCACGCGATTTTTATCATGTGAAGCGGGAAGGACTTGCAGGCCGGCGCCGGCACTGCACCCACTGAGCGCCAGCACACAAAGTAACTCAATTGTTCGACCCGGACGTTTCATACACCCTTATTGTCTGTCAGGATTCTCTCTGCGAGCTGCTGGTGAGCCTCGCAACCCACAATCGCGCGAATCATCTCAGAGGACACCGCAGGCCTACATCGGATATACTGTGCCTTGGCATCGGCGATGCGGCGACACGAGGCCAGCACCCGTGCCTCGGATAGCCTCCCGGTCTCAACCGCTTCACCGACAGCTCGCATCGCCTGCCGCTGAGCTGCCTCATCATGGCAGATCAGAACGAGATCGCCTCCAGCCTCAAGGAAGCGGACGGCAGCCTCACCTACAGGGGTATTATCTGTAATCCCCTGCATCAATAGATCGTCACTCATGACCAGGTTGCGAAAGCCCAATTGCGTCCGCAGAAGATCGGTCAGTATCGACCGCGATAGTGTAGCCGGCTGTTCCGGATCAATAGCAGGCAGCAGCAGATGAGCGGTCATCAACGCCGGAATACCGGCTGTGATCGCCGCTTCAAACGGGGCAAGTTCGACATTCAAGAGACGGTCCAGCGCATGCGGAACGACCGGCAGCGCCAGGTGGGAGTCAACGAGCGTATCGCCGTGCCCAGGAAAATGCTTCCCCACCCCGCAGACGCCTTCAGACGCGAGTCCTCGATAAAAGGCAATCCCATGCTGAGCCACGATGTGCGGATCTGACCCATAGCATCGGCCGGCCATTACGGGATTTGCCGGATTACTGAGGACATCAAGTACCGGCGCCATATTCATGTTGATCCCGACGGCCATCAGCTCCCTAGCCATTGCGGAAGCCATTGCAGCGGTCAGCTCGATCGAACCAACCGCCCCAACTGCCGAAGGGCTGGGCCATTGGGTAAAGGGGGGCTGCTGCAAACGAGCCACCTTGCCCCCTTCCTGGTCGATGGCGAAAAAGAGCGGTGTCGGAGAGGCCGCCTGCAACGCATTCGTCAGCGTTGCGATCTCTTCAGGGCTGCCCAGGTTACGTCCAAACAGGATTAAGCCGCCAGGGGTCAGGTCTTGTATGAAGGCCTCAAGTGCCTCGGATGGTGTACGACCCTCAAAACCAAGGATAAAGAGCTGTCCAATCGCCTCTCGTAATGTCATCGCGTCACCGACTCCCTCTCAATAAACGTCTGCCGATATGCCTCTAGGTCTGCAGGCTGCACCTCTGCCCACGTCGCCATACGCTGATACAGTCCTTTCGGATCCGTCCACGTCTGGTCGAAGAGCTTATTCGACGCCTCCACGATCATATTCACCCGTCGATCGATCAATGACATGATAAGCGGCGACAGGAGTTTCGACATGACGTGAAAGAACGGATTGTCGACTCGTAGATACAATTGCGGGTTGCTCTCCACTATAGTTCGGTCTCCTTCTCGAATCTCGTGGTAGCGCATAACCAGGACCATCCGACCAGAAAAGTGAAGAAGATTTGCAAGAGATCGAAACTCGCCCTGAAACCAATAGATACGCTGATCACCCGTAGCGGCAATCAGCCGCCCCTCGCCTCTCAATACGCCACGATCTTCGACCGTATACACATCCTCCCCCACCTGCGTAATGGTATAGCGTTCGAGGGGCGGGTGCAGGCGTCTGCCCAGTTGCGTAGCCAGCGGCGGGCGAGAGACGAAAAACTCATAGGCTCGGCGATCGCCTGCAGATCGAATCAATGGAATCTGTCTGAACAGGGTCGGCTGCGCAATGATTGCCCGGATCTCAGGCGTCACAACGGACACGCCGCCATCAAGCGCAGCCTCTGCCTGCATCGGAGAGGCGAGGGTGGCGGATAGATCAATCATGGATAAGGTACGACGTGCAGCATCCGGGGTATAGGGCAGAATAAGGAGACCAACGATGGCAATCAGACCCAAGCGATGACAGGATGTTAGCACGGATGGCTATAGTCGACCTGTCGCACAGAAGTCGGCCGCTTGCGCATGAGGACGTGAAAGAAACCATTAAGTCCCTTGTGTTCTTCCTCGATAGACACGATCTCGCACCGCCGGCCGAAGATTTCAGCAAAGTCGCGCCTCACGAAGAAGCGGTCGTAATGATTACGATGGACATACCAGTTGCGGCTCCGCTGCTCGCCAGGGTAGTGCTTGAATTTGGTGCTGAAGACCGATAGATGAACGTATCCGCCAGACTTCACAAGACCCAGCACCTGGTCGAAATAGACCGGCCAGTCTGCCTTCTTGACGTGATGAAATACGCCGCAATCGATCAGTGCATCAAAACTGCCCGCCTTCAGCGGCGGCGCAAGCGCATCGCCCATCAAGAGCCTGATCTGTGAAGTCAGATGCTGATGACGTGCCCGCTGGGCAACGGTCTTCAGTGGCGTCGCAAGATAGTCAAGACCGATCGTCAAGAGTCCGGCCTTGGCGAAGAGCAGTACGTGCCGTCCTTCGCCGCAACCCAGGTCGAGCACCCGACTACTGCCCTTACGCCGCTTCAGCAGTGAAGCCAAGCGTCTGACGGCCTGCGTCGGTTCAATAGAAGGCCAGGGTGTCGGCTGGCTCGACCTATAGACCTGTTCGAAGAAGCCGCGCTGCCGCCGGTATAGCCCAGACACACGTTCCAATGCTACATTCCTCGGCTCAGGGACCTTGCACAGTTAACCTTGAACGTTGTACGGTGTACGTTGAACCTTGAACTTTGAACGTTGAACGTCGAACCTTGAACCCCGTCTCGATCAATGCTTATGTTCCCCGGCGGTTAAGCTCTTCATGTAGGCAACGATATCGATAAGCTGCTGGATAGTCATCGAATCGTTATAGCTGGGCATCTTCGATTTACCGTCGGGACCGAGATACCCCTTTTTCTCGGCCTTATGGTGCGTCACTCGCCACGCCGCAGAGGCATTTGGATCGATCATCAGTTCGGCGAAATACTCGGCCGGATGCATGGCCCCCATTGCCGAGAGGGCAGATCCCACATCTCCCTGTTCGGCTTTGGGCGCAGGAAAATCCTCACCGAGCACTTCGTGACACTTGAAGCATTCGAAGTCGACAAAGGCTTGCCGTCCCGCCTGCGGATCTCCTGGCGGAATGGTAAATCGCCATCCTTTTGGCGTCCCTGGACGAGGCTGCGCCTTCGCGGAGCTTCCTGGTTGTGTGATCTTCTGTGGGGGGGCTGCCGTCGGATGATGATGATGTGCATTCTCCTGCGGTGATTCAGCACTCCACGCATTCACGATCGAGAACACGAGAAGACCGCACACTAGAACAGCGCCGCTGAACATCACTCCATTGTTGATAGCACGGTCTCCTGTACGCCTTATATGGGTCCCCTTGGGCCGCACCCTTCGTTCCGCTTCCCGCACCATTTCACTCCTTCCAGCTTTCGAAAATGTCTGCGTGTTACGACGACGACATTACGAGACAAAGATCCATACCGTACCATTCCATCGCTCGATCGAGTGCTCAATAGCAAGCTTCAGTCCTACCCGATACGGCGCTTCAATCGATTTCTCTTCCGGCACCACCGGTTTACCGTCCTTGGTGAGGGCAACAACTGTGATCTGGATCGTCCCGTTGGCCTTAATGGTCGTGGACGCTGTTGACGCCCCCTCCTCCACGCTCTTCACTCCAATCGCGTAGACGATACTATCAGACGTAATGAACTTCCCCTCGGTCCATATGATTCGAATCGTAGAGGCGGTCGGATTGGAGACGGTGAGCTGTACCTCGGCTGATCCTGTGTTGGCTTGATCAATCTTGAACGGTGCAGGACCCATCCCTGAGGCAGACTGAACCGTCACCTCATGCTTCAGCGGAGCCAACCTGATCGGTGGCTTGATCGATCTGAACTCCGGGGGGAGAAACTGACATCCTGGCAACATCAACAGGACCATCAGTCCTCCAGCGCCAACGAGCCGCAACCAGACCCTATATGACAACGACATACTGCCTCCTTCATGTAATGGCTTACCGTATCCGGCGCTCGTCAAATGTCACCCCAAACCGCTCGATTAATCCTTCATCCGCGAAGCTGTAATAATTCCCATCACCGATAATCACATGATCCAGGATACTGATCTTGAGCAGTCGCCCCATGATAACCAACTCCTCCGTGAGCGACCTGTCCGTTGCGCTGGGGCGAGGGTTTCCGGAGGGATGGTTATGGGCAACGATCAAGGCAACCGCTCTGTGCCGGTTCGCGAGGTTTACCAGATCCCGAAGATAGACTGGGCTTTCGTTGAGTGACCCTTCCGACGCGGTCACACTCTCCACCACCTCGTTGTTGCCGTTGAGCAGGAGCACCTTGAAGACTTCCTTGACCAAGCCCTGCATCTGCGGTCGCAACCACTCATAGACCTCTTTCGATGAGGTCACGGCCCCCAGCACCTTCTTCTCTTCGGCCATCAGCCGCCGACCCAACTCCAAGGCGGCCTTAAGCTGGGCGATCTTCGCCAGGCCCAGACCTTTTGCCTCTTGTAGTTCCTCTGCGCTCTTACAATCCAGCTCGCGCAGCCCTCCAGCCTTTTCCAATAGGCTCCTGGCCAGCTCCACAGCGCTCTGGCCGCCGGTCCCGGTGCGCAGCAGGATCGCGAGTAATTCCGCCGTCGTGAGCGCGCCCGGCCCATGCTGTAGCAGCCGCTCCCGCGGCCGCTCCTCCACCGGCCACGCCTTAATTGCTGATGTATATCGCTGCTTCGGCCCCATCCCTCCTCCGCTCCGCTCTGTTCTACCTTCTCTCCCCCACCCTGTCAAGCCAAAGTCGGCACTATTTCCACCTGTGACTCTGGCGCTCCATTGTCCAAGGGGATTGCCTTCAATGAGGTGCAGTACTACGGCCATGAGGCGGGGTGGTGGAGGTCTTGAGAGGATACTGGGGGCTCCCCCTCGATTGATAGGCTAGACGTCATGGGTACGTACGGCGTCCGTTGCCGAGCGGCAATTGGACGGTTACTCTACCCCTTCGACCACAACGATGTTGGTTATCGCACTCTGACGGCGCAGGTTTCTGGCCTCACGGTACTCTGGGGACTCCAGCCACTGCTTTGCGCGGGCGACATCTGCAAACTTCAAGACTACCAGGCGGTTGGGAACCCAATCGCCTTCCAGCGTTTCAGTTCGACCCCCACGCGCTACACAACTGCCGCCATATACGGCAAGGGCGGGTGGTGCCAGTTGCTTATACCGCTCAAAGCCGACCGGATCGGTCACCTCAATATCAAGAATCACATAGGCTGCCATGACAACCTCTATCCCTTCTAGGACATTGCTCCTACAACCGACCCGCTCATACGCGTACTAGCCCGTTGATCTGCTGGACGACGATGCCTGTCAGTCCAACTTCCACCGGGAATCAACCGGCCCAGCACGACGTGGATTCCGTCCAGAATTACCTCCAACTTTGCAGTCGGAAGTTTCCGACTCGTTCCGTGAGCTGCGCTTTATCAACGGTCACCAACTGCGACACATTGGCGACCGACTCCTTGGCAAGCCCGGTGAGGCAGGACGAGAGGATCACGTTGCCTGGCGCGGCCGCCCACTTGAGATTGCTGGTTAATGGGACGCACACGACGGTGCCGATCCGGATGCGGTTCAAGCCGTCCCCCTGGACCACAACTACGGGGCGCCGAAAGCCGGGGCTGGAACCGGTAGGCGCTGATAGATCCGACCACCAGACCTCGCCTTGCGATATCACCACTCGCTGCGCTCCAGGGTCCGGCACGCCGCCGCCGCCGTAAACTCGTCCGCCGCGGCGCCCCCCCAGTTCGGCGTACGCGCGGTCCATGGCCTCGGTCACTTCCTCCGGGGCATGGCGTACGACGTACTCCCGGAGCGCCTCACTGAACAGCCGACTCCGAGACATGTGTGCCCGCTTGGCCAATTTCTCGGCCGGTTGAAAATCTCGTCAGGAACCGATACAGCAGTTTTCATACCAGAAGTATAACCTCACGTACCCTCAGCATCAAGCCTAGAGAGAGTTGATTGCGACTACAGTCAGGCAGGGCAGAGAGTCCGCTTTCTATGGCTTTGTACTCGGCTTCAACACGAAGCACGATGACCTACCGGCCATTCTCGTATGGCTGTCGTTGAGCTGGGCTTCGTTCTTAACCCAGTTTAACGGGTAGCTATGATGAGATCCACGCAAGAATCTATCTCCAGGATAACATGCGGACGCGCCACATGCAGTCCGACGGACGCTACGTCCGCCTCCAGGCAAAAGGGAAAGACAAACCGTTCGATATCCGGCAATGGCTGATGGACCTGAACAAGAAGGGAAAGACCAAATAGGCGGCTCGCCGCGAGTTCGTCATACCGGCGGACCCCGGATCAGGTCCGGGGCAGGCTTATCAAGTACGGAATGACGAGTCAGAACGGGGGTGGATACCTCGCTGCTTGCCGCGACTATAGCAACGTTCCCCTGAGCAGCAATGCCGCTACCGTGAAGTAGATGACCAGGCCCGTGATGTCCACGAGCGTTGCCACGAATGGCGCACTCGACGCGGCGGGATCGGCGCCGAGCCGCTTCATTACGAACGGGAGCATGGAGCCAGCCAACGTCCCCCACAGCACGACCCCTACGAGCGAGCAGGCGACGGTGAGGCCGATAAGCAGCCAGTGCTCACCGTAGGCGCCAAGGAACGCGCCCCAGATAGAAATCCGGAGGAACCCCACCGAGCCCAGGATACCGCCGAGGGCGAGACCGGATAATACCTCCCGCCGCATGACCAGCCACCAGTCCCGCAGCGTCACCTCACCCACGGCGAGCGCCCGTATGATAAGCGAGGCCGCCTGGCTGCCCGAGTTCCCCCCTGACGAGATGATGAGGGGGACGAAGAGCGCCAGCACAACCGCCCGCGCGATTTCATCCTCGAAGTACCCCATCGCCGTCGCTGTCAGCATCTCCCCGACGAACAGTACGATGAGCCACCGCGCCCGCTTCTTGATGAGGGTCCAGAACGGGGTGCGAACGTACGGTTCGTCGAGCGCCTCGAGCCCACCGAGCTTCTGGATGTCTTCGGTGGCCTCCTCCTCCGCTACGGCCAGTACGTCGTCGATGGTGACAATGCCGAGCAGCACACCGTCGGAGTCCGTCACGGGGAGTGCCATGCGGTCATGCTCGCGGAAGACTCTGACCGCCGTCTCCCGATCATCCGTGGCTCGTAGGGCGACGAACATCTCGCCCATGATGGAACGTACCTCCGCATCCGGGGCCGCCAGGATGATCTCTCGGATGCGGAGGTCATCCACAAGACGAAACCCCCGCTCGACTACGTAGATCACGTTGATCGTCTCGGAGTCCTTCCCGAAGCGGCGAATGTGCCGAAGCGCCTGTTCGATAGTCCAGTCAGGGCGGATGGCAACGTAGTCCGTCGTCATGAGTCGCCCGACGCTCTCCTCGGGATAGCCAAGGAGCCGGACGGCGGCCTCGCGCTCCTTCGGATTGAGGAGGTTTAGAAGCCGCTGCGTGACCTCGCCGGGGAGCTCCTCTAAAAACGCTGTCCGGTCGTCCGGAGCGAGCGTATTGAGCAGATCAGCCAGCCGCTCCCGCTCGTTGGCCAGCGTCTCAATCAGGGCCTCTTGCTTCTCGTGGGGAAGATATTCGAAGACGGCGGCAGCCTGCTCGCGCGGAAGTACGCGAAAGAGGACGGCGTCGTCGCGCTCCTGAAGCTGGTCGATGAGCGCGGCGATTTCCGAGGGCTCCCACTCTGCTACAGCTTCGCGGAGCGCGCGGAGATCCCCATTGTGGAGGATCGCCTCGACTTCCAACTTCGACAGGTAACTCGGCATGATCGGCCATTTTTCGGTGTTGACGGTGAGGGTGGAAGAAAGCAGACTGCTTCTGTTCCGGCCCGTCATTCCGTGCTTGACAAGCCTGCCCCGTACTCGATACGGGGGAATCCAGTCGGACTCTCTGGATACCGGCTTTCGCCGGTATGACGAACTCGCGGCAAGCCGCGGGGGATCAACCCCGGCAGATTGAACGTCAGCGCTTAGAGGTCCGGGTTACCGAAAGGAGACCTTTTTGGCGCGAGGAGATGCGGTGCTCTGTAACCTAGTGGGCGCGGCTGGCCTCTACTTCCGTCGATGCGGGCTCCTCCTGCACGATCGAGCCTCGTTTGCTGAAGAGCACCGACAGCCCCAGGACGATCGTACAGGTCAGAACGATCATCGCCCGAGTGCCCCACCCAATTTCGCGAATAGCCAAAGGTGCAATCAGGATTGCGACCAGGTTCATCACCTTGATCATCGGGTTGATGGCTGGTCCGGCTGTGTCCTTGAACGGGTCACCGACGGTATCGCCGATAACTGCGGCTTTGTGACAGTCGGTCCCCTTTCCCCCGAACAGTCCCTCCTCAATCTTCTTCTTGGCATTGTCCCAGGCGCCGCCGGTATTCGACAGGAACACCGCCATAAGCTGACCCGTCAGAATCGCGCCGGCAAGGAAGCCACCCAGCGCAGGCGCGCCGAACGCGAAGGCGACCAGGATCGGGCTGACGATCGAAAGGACGCCTGGTCCCAGCAGCTCCTTCTGTGCTGCGGCGGTCACGATCTCCACACACCGGCCATAGTCCGGCTTCTCCTTGAACTCCATGATCCCCGGCTTCTCCCGAAACTGTCGCCTCACCTCCTCAACCAGGAGGAAAGCCGCCCGGCTGACCGCCTGGATCGCAAAGGAGGAAAAGAGGAACGGAACGGACCCCCCGATCAGGAAGCCGATGAAGACCTCCGGCAGATTCACCTGTATCCCCTGCTCAAAGAGATGCGCCTCGTCAATGAAGGAGCGGAAGAGTGAGACAGCCGCAATAACCGCAGTAGCGATGGCCAGCCCTTTCGTCAGGGCCTTCGTCGTATTACCGACCGCGTCGAGCTTGGCGACAATTCGATGGGCCTCAATTCCCGAAGGCGTCTTGGGGTTGTTCTTCAATGCGCCGGACATCTCGAAGATGCCGTTGGCGTTATCGGAGATGGGACCAAAGGTATCTTCGGCCAGTATGAAGCCGGTAGTGGCCAGCAACCCAAGGCCGGCCAGGGCTATCCCATACGCCGACAACGAAAAGCTCCCGCCGAAGATGCTGTAGGAACCAAATATGGTCGCGGCAATGGCCAGGGTGGCCCAGACGCTCGACTCGAGACCTGCGGCAACTCCGGAGAGGATCAGCGTGGCCGGCCCGGTCCGACTGGCATAGGCAATCTCGGTGACCGGCTTTTTCTCTGTAGCCGTAAAATACTCCGTCAGCCATGAGATCACCAACGCGAGGCCAATCCCCATGACATTGGCCAGGAAGACGCGCCACCACAGGGCGCCATACTTCGGGCTTACGATGTCGCCAAGGTAGAAGTAGCTCACAATCCCAAAACCGACAACCGAGCTGAGTGCAGCGACCCAGAAGCCGAAGTTGATCGGCTTCATCGGGTTCATATCGGGATCATCCTTACCCCGAACGCACCAAGTACCAAGGATCGAGCCGAAGACGCCTACAGCACGGATCAGCAGAGGATAGATAATCATCGCCAGAACGACCCTAGAGGCATTGTCGGCACCGCCGAAAGCCTCGACGAAGTCCTTATCCAACATCGCTCCGGCGCCCAGGATAATGGCCGCGACCAGCGTGACCTCGTACGACTCAAAGACGTCGGCCGCCATCCCGGCGCAGTCACCGACATTGTCGCCCACGTTGTCGGCGATCGTGGCGGCGTTACGCGGATCATCCTCCGGAATCCCTTTCTCAACCTTACCGACCAGATCGGCGCCCACGTCAGCCGCCTTGGTGAAAATGCCGCCCCCCATACGCATGAATAAGGCGGCGAGCGATCCGCCAAAGCCGAAACCTACCAGGATCTTCATCGCATTCTCTTTGAACAGCAGGAAGATAATGGTGGCACCCAGGAGCCCGAGGCCGACGGTAAACATACCCGAGACCGTCCCAGCCCTGAACGCGATCTCCAGCGAGCTCTTGAAGCTGTGAAGAGCTGCGGCGGCGGTCCGCACATTGCCCTTCACGGCCAGCAGCATCCCGACGTACCCGGCGCCATACGAGGCCGCAACGCCCATGAAGAAGGCAAGCGCGACACCCACCGGTAGAAGCATCCCCTCATAGATCTCGCGATACATGAAGAAAAGGCCAATCGTGATGGCAATGACAAACCAGAGCATCATCTTGACTTGTCGCGCAAGATAGGCCAACGCCCCCTCTTCAATAGCCTTGGCGACATCCTGCATCGCCTGACTCCCTGGGTCTTCCTGGATCGTCTTCTTCGCCAGGTAGCCCCCGTATCCAAGGGCGATAAAGGCCGAGATGAGGACGAACCAAAGGATCTTCCATTCCTGCGGACCAAAGGTAGGCAATACGATGTTGGCTTCACTCATGCAACGTGTCTCCTCGTTAGCTGGTAGCGATTAGCTGATAGCCGGCAGTCGTTGACGCCGATACCGCATGCGGGCGTAAGCGACGATCTGAACTCCGTATGGGTACAAAGAGTTCGCTCGTGAGCGTGGCATGCCTACTCGCGGCGATGCCTGGGGAGGGGTTTATCGCATTCCGGAAGGAATGTGTCCCCTGCCCTCCTCGAGCAAGATAGCATAAACGTGCGATTGGGTGAAATGGTGACTGCTACACCTATCCGCCCCCAAGAGGGCGACAGGCACATCGTTCATATTAGTCCCCGAAGAGGCAGAGTTGCTCCCGATCTTCCTCTATAAAGGGAATAGGGTAACTGCCGGTAAAACACGCATGACAGAAACCTGTCGTACCCTGATTCTCCTTCCCCGCAGCCTGCTGCAGTCCCACCAGGCTCAGGTAGCCGAGGGTATCGGCGTGAAGGTACCGTCGAATCTCTTCCGTATCGTGCGTGGAGGCAATAAGCTCCTTGCGTGTCGGGGTATCAATTCCATAATAACAGGGAGCAATCGTGGGAGGGGAACTGATCCGCACATGGACCTCTGACGCGCCGGCTGTACGGATCATCGACACGATCTTTCGACTGGTCGTTCCACGAACAATAGAATCGTCCACGACAACTACTCGCTTACCCTCGAGCACCTCATGAATTGCATTAAGTTTTATCTTTACCCCAAAATGCCGAATCGCCTGCTTCGGCTCAATAAAGGTCCGGCCGACATAATGATTACGGATGAGCCCATGTTCAAACGGCAGATGGGCCTCTTCGGCGAAACCCAGAGCGGCAGGCACCCCGGAATCGGGAACAGGAATCACGATATCGGCGTCAACAGGATATTCGCGCGCCAATTGTCTGCCGAGCTCTCTGCGAATCCCTGCGACGGATCGACCGAATAATATGCTGTCAGGTCTGGAGAAGTAGACATACTCAAAGATGCACTGCGACTTTGGTGCAGGCGGAAACGGAAAAAATGACTGCACCCCATCTTCGTTGATTCGGATACATTCGCCAGGCTCGACATCGCGAACAAACGTGGCCTCGACCAGATCAAAGGCACAACTCTCGGACGCCAGGATCCATGAATCGCCCAGCTTACCTAATGACAGCGGACGAAAACCGTAGGGATCCCGGACCCCCAGCAACTCCGTATCGTTCATGATAACCAGAGAAAAGGCACCTCGAATCTGACTCAGCGCCTCAACCGAGGCATCCAGCAGGCTCGACTCCCGTGAGCGAGCGATCAGATGAACAATGACCTCGCTGTCGGTTGTAGAACTGAAGATCGAACCTTGCGCTTCCAACTCATGACGGATTCGCTCGGCGTTTGTCAGATTCCCGTTATGCGCAAGGGCAATTTGACCGCGCAGGCAGTCGGCCACCAGCGGCTGCGCATTCTTGAGCTGAGAGGTTCCAGCGGTCGAGTAGCGAACATGGCCGATCGCAAGCGCGCCTTTCAGGCGGCGCAGTCTGGCCTCTGAAAATACATCGGCGACCAACCCCATGCCCTTTTCGAGATGCAGCGACCCGCCGTCAGCGGCCGCAATACCGGCACTCTCCTGTCCTCTGTGTTGCAGCGCATACAGGGCCAGGTAGGCAAGGTTCGCGGCCTCTGTATGGCCGTAGATCCCCACCACCCCGCACTCCTCGCGAAACTTATCTAGCCGTATCGTAGACATCCTTATCGCGTCCAGTGATCAGATGCCGGTCTTCAACGCTGAGAGGCTAACCGCTGATGGTGCATTGCTGCACGTTAGAGTACCCGCTTGAGTCCCTGAATGGCCTGGCGAGTCCGATGTTCGTTTTCTACCAGGGCGAATCGAACATATTCATCACCGTACTGTCCGAATCCGATCCCAGGAGAGACCGCAACCTTCGCCTTATCGAGGAGGAACTTCGAAAATTCCAGAGACCCCATCGACAGGTATGCGTCCGGGATTTTTGCCCAGACAAACATTGTGCCCTTCGGCTTTGACAGATTCCACCCGATCCGATTGAGCCCATCCACCAGCACATCGCGTCGCGTTCGGTAGATCTCAACCGTCTGATCCACACATTCCTGTGGACCGTTTAACGCGATGATTGCCGCAATCTGGATCGGCTGAAACATCCCGTAATCCAGGTAGCTCTTGAGCCGCGTCAGGGCGGCAATGATCCGCGGGTTCCCGACACAGAACCCGACCCGCCACCCCGGCATATTATAACTTTTGGAAAGCGTAAAGAACTCCACCCCGATCTCCTTTGCCCCGGGTACCTGTAGTAGGCTTGGTGCCTGGTACCCATCAAAGGTAAGGTCCGCATAGGCCAGATCGTGAACCAGCATCAGGTGGTGCTCTTGAGCGAATGCGACAACTTTCTCAAAAAAGGCAAGGTCAACGGTGGCAGTCGTAGGGTTATGAGGAAAGCTCAGGATCAACAGCTTGGGCGGCGGCCAACTTTCCCGGTATGCAGCCACAAGCGCCTCGTAGAAATCGGTCCCCTCCTCAAGGCGTACGCTACGGACATCCCCCCCGGCGATGACTACGGAATACGGATGAATCGGGTAAGTCGGACTCGGCACTAACGCGACATCCCCTGGTTCAACGACCGCCAGGGCTAAGTGCGACAGCCCCTCCTTGGCGCCAATCGTCGCAATCGCTTCTCGCTCAGGATCGATCTCGACCCCATAGCGCCGCCGATACCAATCCGCAATCGCCAACCGCAGTTTCGTGATTCCACGCGAGGCGGAGTAGCGATGGTTGCGAGGGTTTCTGGCTGCCTCGCAGAGCTTCTCCACGATGTGCGGAGGGGTCGGCAAGTCTGGATTGCCCATCCCGAAGTCGACAATATCCTCGCCACGAGCCCGTGCCTTGGCCTTCAGCTCTGTTACGATATTAAAGACATACGGGGGCAGCCGACTGATTCGGTGAAACTGCTCCATCCGCGCTCCTTATAGTCACCGTAGCGACCGCTCTTTTCAACAGAAATCCCGGTCCTCACGCTACCAAAAGCGTGTAATACTGTCAACATGAAAGAGGAACTAACAGGAGGGTCGTCGAGGCGCCTGATACCCTGTTGTCGAGGCTACATCCGTTCGGGGGAAGAGACACCCAGCAGGCTCAGCGCGTTGGCCATGACGACACGAAGGGCGGCCACCAGTGCCAGGCGGGCACGCGTAATATCCTGGTCGGCAGAGATAATCCGGTAGCGGGTGTAATAACCGTGAAACCGTGCAGCGAGGTCATGCAGATAGGTGGTCAATCTGTGCGGCTCCAGCGCCTGCGCCGCCCCGATGACCAGCTCCGGATACAGCGCCAGTTGCTTGATCAACCCGATCTCTTCCTGCAGATCGAGCGAAGTCAGATCGTCCTCGTGGGAGGGGGCGGACAGATGCACCTTTGTCGCCTCTCGAAGAATGCCGCACAGACGTGTGTGGGCATACTGGACATAGTAGACGGGGTTATCCTCGGACGCAGACTTGGCAAGCTCCAAGTCGAAGTCCAAATGGCTGTCGCACCGTCTGGTGAGAAAGGTGAAACGCGCGGCATCCCGGCCTACCTCCTCAACGAGCTCGTCCATCAGTACGAACTGTCCTGCGCGTTTGGACATTCGGACCTGCTCGGTTCCACGCATTAAACGGACAAGCTGTACGATCAGGATCCTAAGCGCCCCAGGGGGGTGATCGAGGGCGGCCATCGCTGCCTGCATCCGCGGGATATAGCCGTGATGGTCAGGTCCCCAAAGATCGATGACCTGTTCAAATCCTCGAGCGAACTTGTCCTGATGATAGGCGATGTCGGGAAGAAAATAGGTGATCTCGCCGTCGCCTTTCACAAGGACCCGATCTTTGTCGTCGCCAAAGACTGTCGAGCGAAACCACAGTGCCCCCTCATGATCATACAGAAGATCGCGTGCCCGCAGCGCCTCCACGACCCGTTCCGGATCACCGCGTTCCCGCAGGGCGCGTTCGCTGAACCATCTATCAAAGGTGACTCCGTATGCCTCAAGCGAGGCTCGCTGCCACTCAATGATCCGCTCGACCGCATAGCGACCCAGTCGATCGCGGCGTTCCGACTCTGGCGCTGCAAGCACCTCTGGGCCATATTGCTCAAGATAGTCGCGGGCCAGATCGATAAGATACTCACCCGGATACGCCTCTTCCGGCATAGGGCAGTCCTCGCCAAGGCGCTGACGGCATCGCACCTCCATTGCCAACGCAAGATTACGGAATTGGTTGCCTGCATCATTGACATAATATTCGCAGTGCGGCCGATACCCCACGGCCTCCAAAATCCTGGCGATGGCATCACCAATCGCTGCGGCCCTGGCATTGACCACAACCAACGGGCCGGTCGGATTCGCGCTGACAAACTCAACAAGTACTCGTTGCCCACTGCCGACATCCGATCTTCCGTAGTGCGGTCCCGATCGGAGGATCTCCTGAATGAGATGACGCCAGAATGAACGAGCAATAAAGAAGTTCAGATAGCCGGCTCCCGCTACCTCGACACGATCGACCAGATCAGAAGGGAACGCTGCGACGGCGGCAATCTGCATCGCAACCTCACGAGGCTTCCGCTTCAACGCCTTCGCCAGACCAAAGGCCAGCGTCGTCGAGAGGTCACCGAAGGCCGAGTCGCTCGGATATTCCCAGGCAACCGGTGTAGACGTGCCCTGCGGGAGCTCGGCTTCCAAGCCGGTTTGTTTGATGATCGTCAGAAGCAACTCAGTCAGTTCTGCCTTCAGCGTCTTAATCATTGGATACTTTCGGCTGTATCTTCTCGGCATAGGTCTTCGCCCAGTCGAGTAGATGAGAGACCTGGCCCTGGGTCGGCGCCTCGGCGTACAGGCGAAGTACCGGCTCTGTTCCTGACGGCCGGATGAGCAGCCAACCGCCATCGGCCCCGATCAGTTTCACGCCATCCAGGCTCTGCACCTGGTGTACTCGCCATCCATCGATATGGGTCGGTGGGTCCTCTTTGATGCGTCTTCCAAACTCTCGCCCATCCTCCGGCCGCGCCAGGCGCAGGTCCAGTCGTCGATAGCAATGAGGTCCCACCTTCGCCTCCAGTTCCCTCAGCAGTACCCCAAGCGGTTTCTCTTCTGTCGCCAAACACTCCAGCAACAGTAGCGCACTGGCGATCCCATCCCGTTCAGGGATATGTCCGGCCACCCCTATCCCGCCGCTCTCCTCTCCTCCGATCAGAAACGGCGCTTCCCGCATAACCTCGGCAATGTACTTGAACCCGATCGGCGTAACCGCAAGCTGCAGACCATGGCTCGCAGCCAACTGATCGATCATCGTCGTTGTGGAAACAGTCTTGATCACCGTTCCGGTGAGTCCGCGTCTGGTGACCAAGTGCTGCAGCAGCAATGCAAAGACCTGATGTGGCGTAACGAATGCCCCAGACTCATCGATAGCCCCCAGACGATCGCCGTCGCCGTCAAAGGCCAGTCCGATCTTTCTCGACTCGTTCAGACCCCTGACTCGTTCGGCAAGCTCCTCAAGATTCGCACCAAGCGGCTCTGGGGGCGTACCTCCAAACCAGGGATTCAGATCCGCATGGATCTCCTCTACCTGAAGACCGATCCCTCGAAGCAGCCCTGCTGCGATACCCTGAGTTGCCCCGTACATCGGATCGATCACAACATGGAGGCCTGAGCGACCAATGCGATTCATATCGACCAGATGGCGCAGCCGCTCCTGATACAGCGGGAGGGGATCGAACAGATCGATCGTCCTCGTGCGCGTCTGATCTATTGCAGGCGAGGAGCACCCGGCCCATCCGCTGGGACCATCACAGACGCGACGAACCTCCGCCTCGATCCGGTCGGTTAAGGTCACAGTCGCGGCGCCGCCATCGGCAATACGAACCTTGAGTCCGTTGTAGGATGGAGGATTATGACTCGCAGTGACCATCAGCCCGCCCCGCGCCTGAAGTGTTGGGATAGCGCACGCCAATATCGGGGTGGGAACGTGAGAGATCGTAAGACAGGTGTCTACGCCAAGCGCACTGAAGACGTCGGCCGCTGTCTGCGCGAATCGCCGTGAAAGAAAGCGAGTATCGTGACCAACGGCGACGCGAAAAGGCTGGCCTTCAGGATGACCCGTTCGAAGGCTTGCCGCCACGGCGCCGGCAACCAGTCGAACACCCTCAAATGTGAAATCCCTAGCGATGATCCCGCGCCATCCATCCGTCCCAAAGCGGATCTGCGACGGTACCGGCATCAGTGCTCGCACTCACTCGACAGGAAACGGATTGTCATCATCGTGTAAGGGTGTAGCCGTGCTTAAGCCAGTCCCTCGTTCCCCCTTCAAGATTGTAGAGCTGTGTCCGGCCGATCGCTGCCGCGATTTCACATGCCACTGCACTTCGAATTCCCTCCGAGCACACGAAGATAATGCCATCCTGCTGGAGCAGCTCCCGCGGGCGACTCATAAGTGTGGCCAGAGGGATATGAATAGACTCAGCGATATGCCCCTGCTCCCACTCTCTTGACTCCCGTACATCAACGACCAGCAGCGTCCCTTTTTCGATCAGCTGTTTCGCCGTCTCAACGTTGATACGCTCAAACGGATCGAGAAACTCTTCTTGTGATATCATGCCATTTCCCTTCCAAGGACTGATGGGATATCGCCTCATCATCGACCGGATACAACATTGCGTATCCTACCGGGAACATAGGGTGCCCATCATAGCGCGTCGTCTACCTATGCTTCAAGGACGAGGCGTGGGAGTTTTACTCCTCCAAAAAGTTCTGGACACCGCGATAGAGCTGGAGACGCCTCTTTTCCAGCATACCGTAATGTGTCGAATCGCCAAGATCCAGACGTCGCTTGAAAAACGTCGATGTCAGTTTCTGAAGGAGCTCATCAGCAGCATCGTTGGTCATCAGCTCTTCGGCGCTCCCCCGAACAATCATCGTCGGCGACTTGATCCTCGCAGGATCGAACAGCGATCGACCTGCGTGGATTTCATGCCAATCGATATACGGGCCGTTAGGCACCTGGATCGACTCCGGGGTCCGTTGTGCGGCTGTAGGATCCGAGCTGAAAAGCGCATCCATCCACGCATTAATTACCTCTCTGTCGCGCCATTCATCCTGGAGCTCCGCCTTGATCCAGCCATCCCACTGCTCAAGTATTGCCTTCCGAGGAAGATAGCGATAGGCCCCCATCTCAAGGTTCGGTCGGTCTGAGTTGATCGGGTCGCCGAACGTACTGACAAAGGTGGAATTCTTCCCATAGATCGCCCCATACAACACCAACTTATTCACCTTTTCCGGATGCAGCGTCGCATAGAGGGCAGCCCAGGAGGCACCGATAGAGTGCCCGATGATATTGACCTTATCGATCTTTCGCTTGGAACGGATATAGTCGACAGCAACGTCGATATCCCGTATCGCCTGATCGGCCCGAATAAGGGGCAGATTTTGATCAGGGAACTCCTTCATCTCCGGCGGTCTGGTTGAGCGCCCAAACCCCCTGATATCGATAGTAAACGCGTCAAAACCGCGTTCGGCCAAATACTCCAACCAGGAATAGCCTGGAACGGCAAGATCAAAGATGACTGAGGCAGGGCCTGGAAGACCGTGAACGAACAGAACGACATTTTCCTTGGCAATCCTTGGTAAGTTCGAAAGCCGCTTCTCTCGAACGAACAGCTTGATGCCCTGATCTCTGCCCTGTACCAGAAATTCTTCTTTGATGATGGCGTTCTCCGGCTCCGCCGCAACTGTAACGGAAACGCTGAGCGCAACAAGCGCGATCGCCGTCCGGCAGATCATGCCGATTCGCGACCAGTCATCCATGCCTATACTCCTTTCCGGAACAGTATGAACCATGCTTATCGCCTTCTCGACGTACGGCCTATTAGTATAGAGCCAGAGGAGCTGGACGTGTCAACTTCTTTTCATACTGGAACGTCATTCCCTTCAACGCAGCTATTGTTCGGTTGCCTCCGTAACGGTATTTTTTTATAATACGGGTATGAATCAGGCAGATGACCTTCGAATCGATAGCCGCACAATCACCAAACAAAGCGGCTCAAATTTCTCCTCGGCATTTCTTTTCCTTCCAATGGCAAAACGCGAGGCGATCTACGCCGTATATGCCTTCTGCCGGCTGAGTGATGATCTGGTCGATGAGGTAAAAGCCGGGGGCGATCCCGCGCTCGAACTGACTCGATGGCGACACGCCCTCGGCAGATCCCTTCAGGACAGCGTTGGTCCCCCCGTCATGACAGCCGTCGGCCAAGCGGCGCGTCGCTTCAATATCCCGACGATCTATTTCGAGGAACTGCTCAACGGCATGGAGATGGATCTGACGCGTACCAGATATGCGACGTTCGAAGAGCTGTATCCGTATTGCTACCGCGTAGCATCAATCGTAGGTCTCATCTGTATCGAAATCTTCGGCTACACCAACCCACAAACAAAGGTCTACGCCGAACAGCTCGGCATCGCCTTTCAACTGACCAATATTCTTCGAGATGTAGGGGTAGATGCGCAACGGGGGCGTATTTACCTTCCGCAGGATGAGCTGCAACGGTTTGGATATTCCGAGAAAGAGTTGTTAGCCGGGTGCTATAACCAGGCCTTTGTAGAGTTGATGCGGTTTCAATGTGGACGCGCCAGAGACTTTTTTCAGGCTGCTTCGGCTGCGTTCCCGGCAGAGGATGCGCAATCACTACTGGCCGCCGAGATCATGCGGGCTATCTACTACCGCCTGTTGCTCCGCATCGAAGCGGTACAGTATGATGTCTTCCACGGTAAGATCGCGCTTGGCAAACCCTATAAATTGCTCCTGGCCGGCGGCCTGTGGCTGCGATCAACCCTGCGCATCTGAGTCGTCACGTTAGCCGCCCTTACGGTGGTGGTCGATCCCGATGTGGGCCTTGATAAACTTAACGATACGCGCCTCATCAAACTCATCAAACTTCTCGATCCTTCCCCATGCCGTCAGGGCAATCTTTCGATCCAAGCCGGTGTACGGGGCAAGGATGATGTGATCGTACCGCTCCGCAATCGTCGTAAGTTGCTTGACCAGGTCAGCGCAATCCTGGCAGGAGTAGCTTATCACCACGCCGCCATCTTCGAGATTGTGCACCTGCAACTCCTTCGGGACCGGCTCAGTGTACACGCCCCACCGAGCGAGTCCTGGAGCATGAGGCCCCGAGGTCGGTGGATCGCTATTGTATGGCGGATGCGGGGTGCCGATGGGAACATGGGGACTCGGCAGGGTCGGAACCGAGGTCCAGGATACCTTCTCTGTCATCTTGCCATAGCCCCAGTACCCCACGACCAATAGGCCGACGGCTACAGCAGTATACCATCCAATCCGCCCGGCGGATCCTTGTTGTCGTGTTGCGTGTTGCGCCTTGACCCGTTCCTGGTGCGCCTTCTGCTTCGCCTCTTTCTTGACCTGTGGTTTCGTGGTCTGTGGATGTGTCATCGAATACCCCTTGGTGTGATCGCTTCGAACCGGTCTGTGCCGTCCGGTGCTGGTTACTTCTTTCTAGTGCTCTTCCGACGGGTTCCGGTCCCCTGTTGCTCGGCCAACGTCGGCGTTTCAGGCGTGGCAAGGAGCGCCAGGATTTCACTCGCCGCCTCTTCGATCGATTTGTTCGTCATATCGATGAGCGGCCAGCCACACTTACGAAAGAGTGATCGGCTATACAATAGCTCAGCGTGCACCTCCTCTGCCTTCGCATAGGCTTCGGCTACAGATGCGTGCTGGCGTTCGAGTCTGGCCCGCCGCAGCTCCACCAATCGGTCTACTGAAACGCTAAGCCCGATGATTCGATGCTGATCGATTGTCATCAACCGGCCAGGCAATGGAAGATTCAGGATGACCGGAATATTCGCCACACGCCATCCCTTCCCGGCCAGATAGATGCTCAATGGCGTCTTGGAGGTTCTCGAGATGCCGACCAGGATGATGTCAGCGTTGGCAAGTCCAAGCGGGTCCTGCCCATCATCGTGCTTCACGGTATATTCGATCGCCTCGATCCGCTGGAGGTACTCCTGTCCCAGTTGGCGGAACAGACCGGGCTGCATAAGCGGCTGAAGATGCAACAGATCACTCAGGCGAAGCAGGAGCGGCCCCATCAGGTCGATGGTCTCTACCCCGCGCTCCCGTCCCTCCCGCAAGACGGCTTGGCGAAGCTCCTCTGAGACCAGGGTATGCGCAATAATCCCCTTATTTGCGTGCGCCGTCTCAATCGCGCCTCGCACATCGCCCACCGTACAGGTGCTGGAAAGACGGATGATCTCGACATCTGCTTCCTGAAACTGCGCAAGTGCGGCTCGGACGACCAACTCCGCAGTCGTACCGGTCGCGTCAGAGACAACATAGATCTGATAATGGTGTCCGGCTGGTGATCGGTTCATAACGGCTATCCCGGCAACCTCATACTCCTGTTAGAGTTCACGAAGAACAGCTATCTCATCGCAGTGATACAGCTTACTGCAGTTGAGGCAATCCTTCCACACCTTCTCCGGCAGTGTGAGTTTATCGACAATGTGAAATCCCAGGCGCTCAAAAAAGGCCGGCTTATAGGTCAGGGCGAAGAGGCGCTTGATCAGGAGATCTTTGGCGCTGACAATACAGGCCTCGGTAACCGCCCGGCCAATCCCTTTCCCCTGGTACTCCGGCCAGACGGCCAGCGATCGGATCTCCGCCAGGTCTGCACCATAGACAAAGAGGGAGCACATCCCAGCGATCTGCCCATCGCACTCAACCACCTGAATACCCTGGATTCGTTGATGGAGTTCTTGCGAGGTCAGCGATAACAACTCGCCCTTAGCGGCATAAGCATTCACTAAACGCTGAAGCGCCGGGACATCACTCACCTTCGCCTGCCTGACCATGCGATGAACACCTTTCTCATTCACATCCTCATAATACCCTTTACGTGAGGCGCGAGATGGGGGCAAGAAACAGGGTATTATTTGCCCGCTTGAGGCAACTGTCAAGCGAACTCTTGGGCAGCAGATCTAACCCGCTACCTGCACGGAGTTCTCGCCCCTCGCGCTTTACTTCCGGCCTTGTCGTGAAAGCGCATGAGATCAACAATCATACGCTCATGTTGACACTCGGCAATCTTCTCCACCTCGTCGATGGCCTCGATCCGAAAGGTCAGACGACGCCCATCGATCTGCGTCAGCGTCGCAACGACCTTTACCGCAAGTCCGACCGGGGTCGGCGCAAGATGCTGTAGATTGATGACGCTGCCGACCGTACCCAGTCCCTCCGCGAGATACGGCTGCACACCGGCCGTCGCCACCTCCTCCATCCACTCCACCACAACCGGCGTCGTGAGTACATGAACGAACGGGTTGCCGTGTCGATCGGCCATCTCGCAGTCGCCAACCTTCCAGGCCCTCTCAAACACCATCCCTTCATACAGACTCATCGACTGCTCCCTTCTCAGGTGCGTTGCGCCGGAGCTTACCATATAATACTTGACAGGGGCATGGAGAATGGCTAGATTGAGCCGGTTTTGCCGAACCCTCTACCCCGCACATGCTATGCTATCACAAGAAGAGGCCGATGAGAGCGAAGGTCTTCATGATGTCCACCAGCTTGACGAAATAGGCCAATCGGGATAGCATTCCTCCAGCAATGCCGACGCCCAGACAACCACTCAATCTCGATGACACTACACATTCTACCAAGAGGTCATCGGTGCCCATGCTCGAAAAAGATGGCGGAACGACCGTCTTGCGGCGAACGACCGAATACCAGCCACCCCATTCATGGCGAACCTGGCTGATCGGCCGCCCGCTTCGGACCGCCGATGCGCCCCATCAGGCCATTGGCAAGACGGTCGGCCTGGCCGTCTTTGCCTCCGACGCACTCTCCTCCACCGCATACGCGACTGATGAGATCCTGTTCGTCCTGGCCCTTGCGGGAACTGTCGCGTTTGTCTATGCCCTTCCGATTGCGCTCGCCATCGTGGCGTTGCTCGCTGTTGTGACCATTTCCTATGAACAGATCATCCACACCTATCCAGGGGGCGGCGGCGCCTACATTGTGGCTCGCGATAACCTGGGAGAATTCCCCGCCCAGATTGCCGGCGCTGCGCTGCTGACCGATTATATCTTAACCGTATCCGTCTCGATCGCGTCAGGTGTCGCCCAGTTGACCTCGGCATATCCGTCTCTTTTTCCTTACCGCATCATCATAGCCGTCGCACTGATCCTGTTCATGATGTTGGTCAACCTGCGCGGCGTGAAAGAATCCGGTGTGATCCTTGCAATCCCGAGCTATTTCTTTCTGGCGGTCATGTTCCTGACAATAGGAAACGGTCTCGTGCAATACCTGATGGGCAATCTCGGTTCTGTCGAGAATCCCCCGCATCTTGAAAAAGAATCTATGATGCAGTCCGCATCCCTATTCCTGATTCTGCACGCCTTTTCCAACGGTACGACCGCCCTGACCGGAGTAGAGGCGATCTCCAACGGGGTCACTGCCTTTAAAGAGCCGCGCAGCCGCAATGCAGGCATCACGCTGATCTGGATGTCCGCCATCCTGGGCACACTGTTCTTCAGTATTACCTTCCTGGCCGGCAAAACCGGCATCATACCGTCGGAAGTCGAAACGCTGATCTCGCAACTGGCACGCACGATCTATGATGGTCGGGGGGTTATGTATCTCTGCACCATCGCCGCCACTACGCTCATCCTGATCATGGCGGCCAATACCGCCTTTGCCGGCTTCCCGCGACTGAGTGCTCTGCTTGCCGAGGACGGCTTTTTACCCAGACAACTGACCTATCGTGGCAGTCGGCTGGTATACTCGCGCGGCATCATTGCGCTGGCCCTTATCGCATCGGTCCTGATCGTGTTGTTCCGCGCCAGCGTCAACGCGCTGATTCCGCTCTATGCGATCGGCGTCTTCCTGTCGTTTACACTTGCGCAGGCCGGTATGGCCCGGCGATGGAAAAAGGTCGGACAGCTCTCGCCAGGACAGGAGATTCATGAGCAAGGCTCCATCCTCCGCTACGAACCCCGCTGGGCGATGAAGATGATGATCAATGGCTTTGGCGCACTCTGTACAGCAGTCGTCATGCTGGTCTTTACCGTCACAAAGTTCACCGATGGGGCATGGATCGTCATCTTTCTGGTGCCTATCCTCGTCGTCATATTTTCTGCTATTCATTACCATTACCGCGATATCGCTGCCCGCCTGTCGTTGGAGCGGTATGGGGGGCCGGCACGCATATTGCGCCAGCGCGTCATCCTGACAATCAGCGGCGTCCATCGCGGTACGCTGGCCGCACTTCGCTATGCCCGCACGCTGTCCGATGACATTACGGCTGTACATATCTGTACCGATCCGGTTGAGGCTGAGGTGCTCCACCGTAAATGGGAATCATGGGGCGATGGGGTACGCCTGGTCGTCCTCGATTCGCCTTACCGGTTGCTCCTGGAACCCTTGTTAGGATACATTGAAGAGATCGCAGCGCAGCGTCAGCCGAATGAGATCATCACCATCATCGTTCCACAATTTGTCCCACGACGCTGGTGGCATAATCTTCTACATACCCAGACCGCGATGCTGCTCCGGATTATGCTCTTGTTCAAACCGGGCATTGTGATAACCGACGTGCCATATCAGATCGAGTAATGGCGCACGTAAAGGCAATTCTGGGAAATCCGACGTCGGAGGAACAGGACAGACGATGAATTTTATAGTTGTCGGGTGTGGACGCGTCGGCGCGGAGCTGGCATTCCGTTTGTTCCAGAATGGGCATCAGGTGACCGTGATCGACCAGGTCGCCGCGGCCTTATACAATCTATCGGCAGAGTTTCGCGGTCACGCGGTGCATGGTGAAGCGTTGGCCACAGATGTGCTCCGCCGGGCAGGCATTGAACAGACCGATGGTCTTGCCGCCGTCACCAACTCAGATTCGCTTAATGCGGTCGTCGCGCACGTGGCGCGTACTGTCTATCATGTCCCTCAGGTCGTCGTCCGTAACTATCATCCGCGCTGGCGAGCCTTGCACGAGGCCTTTGACGTCCAGGTGGTCAGCTCGACCAGTTGGGGGGCGCAACGCATCGAGGAGCTGCTTTACTCCCCTTTCGCGCGCACTGTGTTCTCGGCCGGCAATGGCGAAATAGAGATCTACGAGCTGGTCGTCCCTGAGGCCTGGCATGGTCGAATCCTCAAGGATATCCTCCCCGCCAGCAAATGCCTGGCCGTCGCGCTGACCCGCACAGGCAAGGCGATTCTGCCTTCCGCCGATGAACGCCTCGAAAAAGCCGACATCCTGCATGTCAGCACCAACCTGGAAGGTATTGAAATGTTGCGCCACCAACTGAAGGCGTCGTAGGGGAGGTAGTACATGTTCGTATTGATCGCCGGCGGAGGGCGAACCGCAACACATCTGGCGAACCTCTTACTCGCTCGCGAGCATGAGGTTAGACTGATCGAGCACCGACGGGATATACTCTCGCGCCTTCATCATGAGTTGCCTACAGAGGTCATCTACGAAGCGAATCCCATCGATCTGCAGGCGCTGGAACAGGCCGGCATTCACCGCGCGAAGGTGTTGGCTGCCTGCACCTCCGCCGATGAGGATAATCTCGTCCTCTGTTTCTTTGCGCGTACCCGCTACCAGGTGCCGCGCACCATCGCCTGGATCAACAATCCCCGCACTGCCTGGCTCTTCGACGAAAAGTTTCACGTAGACGTCGCGCTCAACCAGGCAGAGATCTTTGGGAGTCTTATCGAAGAGGAGATGTCGCTCGGCGATATGATGACACTGCTGAAGTTGCGGAGGGGCCGCTACTCGTTGGTGGAGGAGAAGATCCCGCCGGGAGCCCGCGCCCTTGGTATGGCGATCAAAGACCTGGTCCTGCCGGCAAATTCAGTGATCGCCACCATCATCCGAGATGGTCAGATCCTCATCCCGCGCGGCAACACCACATTTGAGGTTGAGGATGAAGTGCTGGCGATTGCAGATCGCGAAGGCGCCGAAACGTTGGCCGTCCTGTTCGGTCGACCGGATACAGAACAGCCGACACCATAAGTCTAGGACTCCACCCTCTTCTCAATCCCGACCACGCTCACGCTAACAGCCCTGCTGATCGAGAAAGTCTTCAATGCCTCGACTCACCTCGTCCGGTCGCTCAAACATGACCATATGTCCTGCGTCAGGAATAGACAGCAACTGTGATCCGCTGATCTGCTGATGCAGATACTTGGCGTAGGCGGATGGCGTCATCCGATCTTCGGCTCCGCCAATGACCAGGGTTGGAAGGGTAATCATCTTCACCTGTTCCATGAGATCAAAGGCGTCACAGGCCCGAAGGTCGTTCTCGATTACTGAGGCCGGGGTACGCAGCATGGCATCGGCATCCTGGCTGATCACCTCTGCCGGTGTGCCGGCTGCTCGCGCCCACGCAGCGATCATCCCAACCGTTTGCCTGACGTCGTCTTGAAGACCGGCGAAGATCTTCGGGTGAATGCGAAGCCTCGCCCCGGTCCCGATCAGTACGATCGCCGCAAGCAGCCCAGGAGAGCCCACGGCAATACTCTGAGCAATCGCCCCGCCCATCGAGTGCCCCACCACGACGCTTCGCTGAAGATCCAAAGCCCTGACGCACTCGACGACGATGTCGCGGTAGACCTCGATCCGATCGGCACCGCTCCCGTTCGAATCGCCATGCCCGGGGAGATCGATGGCGATGGCCTTTCGCCGACGCCCCAATATTCGAAGTTGCTGGAGCCATACCTGATGGCTCCCACCCGCTCCATGGATAAAGACGATCGGCGAGAGATGGGTAGCCGCCGGATTTGGGCACTGTTCAACAAAGTGGATTCGAGTGCACCCGACCTGTACGTACGGCACGCCCCACCTCTACGCCTCTTCAGATTTCAAGGCCCTGCCCAAAAGCCGTGCGACGACCTCCTGTGGCGTTCGATGTTCAAAGAGGACCGCATGGATTTCCCGGCAAATCGGCATATCCACAGAGAAGCGGCGAGCTAGTTCGACGGTACCCTTCGAGGCGTTGACCCCTTCCTTCACGGTCGGGCTGCGCTGCAGCAGGTCGGCAAGCGTCGCGCCCCGGCCCAGCGCCAACCCAAGCTGCCGATTTCGAGAGAGATCCCCCGTGCAGGTCAGCACAAGGTCCCCAAACCCCGCCAGCCCGGAGAATGTCTCAGCGCGTGCGCCCATCGCCACACCCAGCCTGCACATTTCGTGTAATCCGCGTGTGATAATAGCAGCCAACGCATTGTGCCCCAGTCCAAGACCGTCCACGATGCCGGCCGCGATCGCGATCACATTCTTAATCGCTCCCCCAAGCTCAACACCCAACGGATCGCTTCCGGCATAGACGCGAAAGGTCGGGGTGCTCAACACGCCTTGCACCTGTACGGCTATGGCCGTTTCCGCAGATGCGGCGACCGCCGCCGCAGGTAATCCCCTGCCGACCTCCTTTGCGAAGGTAGGACCTGAGAGTACAGCAAGCGTCTGTATCGTTGGAATGACATCATGTACTACTTGTGACATAGTCATGCAACTATCCGGTTCCAAACCTTTTGTTGCGATGACTAGTAGCGTCGATTCGGAAATGAATGGCAACAGGTTGGTTAGGACGGAACGAAGGATATGGGAAGGGGTAACCAACAGAAGAGTCGATCGACCCCTGGCAACCTCAGCAAAAGATGTCGTAATCTCAAGCGTTTCAGGCAGTTCAATCCCCGGCAGATAGAGACTATTCTCGCGCTCTCTCGCCATTGTCATCGCGAGATCACGCTCCCACACCCAGAGACTGACCGGGCATCCCTTCTCAGCTATAAGCTTGGCAAGCGCGGTCCCCCACGCCCCGGCTCCGACGACGCCGACTCTCTCCATAGCCTATCCCTGCCCTCGATAAGGCGGCGTCCGCCTCGCGCGCAGGCGCATCAGTCCAATGAGACTGAGACCGATAAGGCCAAGGCTGACAACCTGCGCGGCTCGAAATGGTCCCAGCATCAAACTATCGATCCGAAGTCCCTCAACGAAGAATCGACCAAGCGAATAGAGTCCGACATAGCAGAGCGCGAGCGCACCAGGAGTCTGCTGCAGCCGTGGGCGAAGCAGCAGATACAGCATCGCAAATACCAGCAGGTTCCACAGCGATTCATACAGAAATGTCGGGTGGAAATACTCGTAGAACGCCAGATCGGGCGGCCGGTAGTGCGGCTCGATATAGAGCTTCCACGGCAGGTCGGTCGGAATCCCGAAGGCCTCCTGATTAAAGAAATTTCCCCATCGGCCGATCGCCTGTCCCAGCGGAAGTGACGGTGCGATCATATCCATGTAGGTCAGAACGGGCAGTTGTTTCCGAACGCTATAGACAGCCGCAGCCATGGCCCCGGCCAATAGACCTCCGTGGATTGCCAGTCCCCCCTCCCACACCGCCAGAATCTTCAGGGGCTGCGATCCATAATAGCCCCAATTAAATAAGACGTAGTAGAGCCGTGCGCCCAGAAGGCCCATCAGGACGCCGACCATAATGATATTGAGAAGCTCATCGGGGTCCTCACCGCGGCGGATCGCCTCTCGATGCGCAAGCGAGGTTCCCAACAGCACAGCGGTGGCGAACAGAAGACCATACCAACGAATGGAAAGCGGGCCGATCTGCAGAACGAATGGACCGGGCGACACAAACATATGGACCTCAGTGGGCGTTGGTGTCAAATTTCTCGATGGGTGGCGTTCGGGCTCACTCTAGCCAAAAATAAAGTGAAGTCAAGGTAAATCTGGCTCGCACGATATGCCGTTACTGTAATTATGGGATCGATTCGCCATTGCCGGCCGTAAGCTGCAGGAGGATGAAGTAGACCAGCATCAGGATCAGTCCTAACGGGACTCCGAACCTAGCCCAGTCTCTACTATTGATACTGAGTTTGTTCGCACAGATGATATTCGGAATGTTGCCTGGGATGAGCATACCGCCCGCGATCAACAGACCAATAAGAAGGAACCGGATCTTCGACGGACTCATGAGAGGCGAGATTTCAGCGGCAGCTAATGTGGCGTTATCCAAGACGGCCGATACGATATTGATCCAGTAGAGTGCCGCGTCCGGCATTCGGATAAGATATCGGTCAACCAGAGGCGTAAAACCATGTCCTAGCAGTAAGAGAGCGGCAACGAAGACGTATACCTTGCCCGCGCGAAGGATGATATCCGGGTAGCCTTCCGGCTTATCCTCAGTTAAACTGTCCTCCATGCTGACCTGCCGTCCTACAAATCGAGTCGCAAGCAGTCCCAGGAGAAGAATCCCTGTGACGACCCATGGCCAAAGGATCTGCGCTAACGAGAAAAACTCAGCGTAATACGGAGGGCCAGCGAGCTTCGCCGTCGTGATGGTCGAGAGCGGCTCGCCGATGGGGGGCAGCACCGCCCCCAAGCCGATGGCATAGCAGGCGATTATTACCACCGAACGCTCCTTGTCCTTTTCCATGCGGAGTCCTGAAATGACCTCGACCAGGATCAGGGCGGCAATGATAGCCGTTACAATACTGGAGAGGATCCCCAGCCCAACTACGACCACAAACAGAAAAAACGGCAGACCTGACCCACGGGTAAGCCGTGAGACGCGGTTTCGGATGGCGTCTCGGTACCAGCGGAAAAACAATCCAAAGAAGAGAACCGCGGCTGAGATCTTCAGCGGCCCGGTCAGCGCCTCACTGATCAGATGCCGGTCCCACAACCCGCTCATCGTCACAGCGAGGCACCCCATCACCAAGAGGAATAGCTCCAGCTCCTCCTCGACCCAGCGGACGGAAAAGGGGAGAATCAGGACCAATCCCATAATCAGTCCGAGGCTGAATACGACGGCCATCTCAGACATCGTCTGTGCTCATGGGCATATCTGTCGCGCTCACTTTTTGAGGTTACAGTCGTCGATCAAGAAAAGAAAAAACCGCCCCCGCTTCTCGCGGATGGCGGCCCGACCACCCTTTGTCCCCCGGAAAAAGCTGTACGCTACCTCCGGATCCCCCTGGAATACAGCGTGACACTCTTATGTAATGTGCTATACCTTCGATGATCGCCGTACCAGCTCAACACCACACCGACTCAGCAATGCAGGTAGAGACGATTTTATTGCCAGACATCGGTTGCGACTCTGCGTCCATGCGGTATACCGAGGTTCACTATAGCGCTAAATCGACCGAAGTCAAGGCAAATCCAGCCGATTCTGACCCGACAACTCGGCACACATCTACGAGTCGTTCAGGGGTGCCCCTACTCCACATCGAGGTAGGAGTTCTCACTCCCCCAGGCATTAGGAATCTTTGGCGCAAAGGGATCGTTCCACCACACCTGGCCATCGACGAAATACTTGTACTCATATCGACCGGGCTCTATCGAAAGGGCGACGGTCCAGAGATCTCGGCTACTATCGTAGACCATCGCGTGGGTCGACACATCCCAGTTGTTGAAGTCCCCTGCGACGGTCACCGAGCACGCTCCAGGGCAGTGAAAGCAAAAGCTCACTATCCGTCCCACATCCGCCCCTCCTTGTCCCGATGCGTGCGTAGACTATACGAGGCTACTCTGTGAAATCTACTCATACGAAACTGATTCATCTGTAGATTACATAAAGACTCCTAAAAAGGCAAGTCGGCTAGGCGGAATAATGATCGCTATGCTTTATAGAGCATAAGGCTTACTCTATCTGCTATTGAAGGTCATACATTGTGTGACGCCACACAGCCAAGGCAACAGCCGCACCATACGCGTTGATGAGTCCCTATCGGTTGTCATCACTATACAACCGCACGCCCTAAAAGCTACGCTACGCGATAGACACAATTGGCAATCTGAGATATTATTCGGCGAATAACCGAGCATTGAGACGCCCACACCAAGGATGGTTCGCGCCACAGGAGACCCTTTCGCGTGCTACACAGATATCAGATACAATCCCTCATAGTTGCCGCAGTCATATTGTTGCTTCCGGCGGCCTCTTCATGGGCGCGTGAGTCCGCGCTGACCGGACTGACGGTAAAAGAATTAAGCAGGATAGAAAAGGGCAGGGTAGTGATCAAGACGGATGCCTACTTCACAGAGGGCGGTATGCGCAGCGCCAGGATCAGGGCCTACTGCGTCATCAACAAGTCGCCGACCGCCGTATGGGCGATCATGCTGAACTATCATCAGTTCGGCGAATTTATGCCTCAACTCGAAAGCATTGAGGTTCTGGAAAAGACACAAAGCACCATGAAGGTCACCGAGACGATTCAGGTTCCGTTTCCATTCAGCTCGATCAGTTATACGCTCGATCTGCTTTTCACGCCGACGCAACGGAGTGTGAGCTGGACGCTGGATAAATCGAGGAAACACGATATTGCGGATACATTCGGCACGTGGGAATTCTTCCCATACGGCCAGGGGAAGACGTTACTTCGATACTCAACAACCGTGGACACCGGCCTGCCTGTTCCCAGGTTCCTGGAAGATTTTATGCTCAAGAGCGCGTTGTCGGACACGCTATTGAGCCTGAAGCGGCGCACCGAATCCAATGGGACGTGGAAAAAGAAATAGGCACTTCTATTTAACACCGCCTGGGTCTTGACCAGCTCTTCATAGAACCGCTTAAGCAGAAGCGTCGTCGCTCGCATCGGGACGGCTCAGGAATAAGTCCTCGCTTCTCATTGTAGCAAATCATCGTCTCGACATTCACGTATACTGACTTAGCGACCTGCCGCTGGTCAGGCTCTCTACCATCTCATTTCCCTTCAATCTCCAATAAACAGATAGACCCTGTCGGTACTACGTCCAAATACTGTGCGCGACCAAGCATCCTCTGGGGCGCGCCTACATCTAAAAGATAGGGAGAGGACGTACCGTGGATGCGCGTCGACAGTTGTACCCGCACGTGCACGAACGAATAGTACTACCGAGGAAACCAATGAAGGCAGGGTATGTCAAGACCCCAATACACAGCAATGAAGGAGGACGGTCATGAAACGGTTCAGCATGAGTTCAGCAGTAACAGCAGGGATCCTGGGCACCTTTGCGATGACGGTCCTGATGTACATAACCCCCCTCATGGGACTGCCCAAGATGGACATCATTGGGGCTCTGGGGCAAGCACTGCCCATTGGGTTGCCGATTTATGTTACTGGGGGCTTTGTCCACCTCGGAATCGGGATCAACCTTGCGATCATATACGCTCTCGCGTTCGCGACGTGGCTTCCGGGCCCACGGCCCGTCAAAGGCGCCCTCTATTCGATCCTTCCCTGGATCTTCGCGATAACAGCGCTGGCGCCGATCCTAGAATTCCTCCATTCCCTCCTACCGGCTGCCGCTATCGCGCCGGCTCTGAATCCCTGTAGCGCAGTAGCCAACCCCTGCGCCGCGGTGGTGGCAGCAAACCCGTGTGGCGCTGTGGCGCCAGGCGCGGAAGCCGCGCCGGGTGCGACACTCCTGGCGATAATGAGCCTGGTGGCCCACTTGCTATACGGTGTCGTCGTTGGGGCGGTTTACCGCGCGAAGGATGCGGCGTAGGGGCCACAGCCCCGCCAGACTTGACTAGGCCCGGCTCCGGCACCTTCGCCATAACCGCGAGCGAGCAGCACGTCATTGAACATTGGAGGCATTCAGGGTGAGGGTTCTTGCGCGCAATAGGGGATGTGAAAAGGGGTGGCAGATACCTCACGGTATCCGCCACCCCACATTCAGCTGCCTTCCTTGCAATGCGCTACGGGCTTGATGGCCCATCGGTGACACTGAAACATTCTCTCATCACCCCCTTTCCTTGAAAATGACCCCTGTTGGTCGAATCACTATGCGCATGAGCAGCCTCAGTAATCCCTTGAACGGCCCGCTGAAGAGCTTTTCCCGTCGGTAGGTTGGGAATGAGCCTGACGACACTCTTGCAGTCCTGCCGATGCATCGTCGGTACCAATAGTGACAGTCGATGTCATCAGTGATCCCCTCCTACCCTTTCCTGGAGAATCTTCGCCTTGAGGAAGCTTGCCAATCGGGTTGTCAACTCCTCGGGCATCGCTTCGTAGGTGATCTCCCTGACCCAGACGTTGGTAGCCTTATAGGTCTCAATAAAGTTGAGGCAATCCGGACAGTCCTCCAGATGCCTCTCCAGCGCAGTGGCGATCTCAGGATGAAGGGTCCCATCAAGGTAATCAGCCAGGAGGTCAACCTGCTCCTGACAGGTCAGCATCTCTGCGCTTCCCCTATCCGGCTTCCAAACCCAACGCGCCAAACGTTCCCAGAAGGTCATGGTTCTACCCCAGATGCCGTTACGTAACGTTCTAGCCTCCCACGAAGGGCCAGGCGTGCCCGATGCAGCCGGGCTTTGACAGCCATGACGCTGGCGCCGACGATCTCCGCCACCTCTTCATTCGAGAGTCCTTCAAGGTCCCTCAGCACGAGGACGACCTTGTAGTCAGGCGGAAGGGCCTCGATGGCCTCATGAAGGACCCGCTCACGCTCCTTCTGCAGGAGCAGTTTCTCCGGCCCATGCGTGAAGTCCACAATCATCCGGGCATGCCGTCCGTCCTTAGTGAACTGGGGCAGGTACTCGTCGATCGATTCCTTGACCGGTCCCCGGCCTCGGAGCTTCATCAGGGCCGCGTTGACGGCGATTCGGTAGAGCCACGTGCCGAAGGTTGATCGACCGTCTAAGCTCGCGATCTTCCGATAGATGGTAAGAAAGACGTCCTGCAGGACCTCCTCGGCGTCCCCCACGTTCTTCGTCCTGACACGGCAAGCCGGTAGACCTTGCCCGATAGCGCGTCAAGAGCGCCTCAAAAGCGGTCACTTCCCCTCCTTTTAGGCGCTCGACGAGGGCTTGATCCGACCAACCCGATCGATCCGTGGACATCCCTTTAGATACTCCGATGCTGAGCAGGGATTCGCAGAATACGAAACGATGACCAACCTTTTTTCCTACATGGCCCTTCGGCCCACCGAACCATGCCGTAGTGCTTTCAGCACCTAAGTATAGCAAACACGCGGAGAGATGGAAGGACACTTATTGTTAGATGCGGTATCAGGGCCTCGAGATTCGGGAAAGAGTCGAGATCTCACAACGTCCGGTGTCCAGCACATCTACCTGATCGCTCCGCGCATCTAATTGAATAGAGGCTGGCGCGTCGCGCGTCGCCTCAACCGTGAGGTGACCGGGTATGACATCAAGATCCTGAATAACATGGAACAACTCTACGAGCATATCCAGAAAGGCGACGGGGTGGTGGCCACGCCACTGGCGAAGTACCGGTGGCACAACATCCGGGTCTGCAGGCCCTTCAAGATCGATCCGGCCGACCTGGACCGCGTGATCGACTCTGTCATTGCGAACCTTGGCAAAGCGTACGATAACCGCAACTTCCTTGAACTGACCCTGCTGCTCCTCTGCCCGGTGAAGGTCGGCCCTCTGAAGAACTGGACCATCCAGACCTGTCTGGGCAACTGCGCTGAGCACCAGGTAATCTGCTCGGGGATGATCGCTCAGGCCTTCCAGCGCGTTCGTTTACTCGGCATCCAACAAGGCCGCGTGTCGAATCATCTCGCCTGCCTCAAATGGTGCGGCTACGTCACGACCACCAGCAAGGGATGCTACACGGTTTACTGTATCGCTGACAAGCGGGTGAGGCAAATTCTCCAGCTTTCACGCAAGACGGTCGCGAAGAATGCTGAGCACCTCTGGGCCTGCACGCGCATATCTGCGACGAAGGGGACCTCGGGTGTGATCGCAGAGTAACAATATGAGGCCAGCATGGCCCCACGGAGGATGGTGTGAAGTGTTGCGATACCAACGAAGAGAAAAGCACACGAGAAGAAAAATAGGGCAAGCTTACGGGGTTGGCATGGCTCGGCATCGGTGGAACGATCATCACCTGCCTGGTCTGCTTCACCCCCCTGATGGTCGCCCTGCTTGGGGTGATTGGGATGGCGGGATGGACCGGATATCTCGACAAGGCATTAGCTTCGCGGATAAGAACATCCAGGCAGACCAATCGGCTTTTGATGAGCTTCTGAAGCTGGGCTACCGAGCGACCCCCGTGACTGTGATCGACGATGAGTTTGTTGTTGGCTTCGATCGAGGGAAACTGATGCGGTTGCTCGAGCTCAGCTAACGGGCTATGACCGCACTAGTTCGGAGGTGGGAATGGTAAAGGTCCCTTGCAGTGAGTGCGAGCAGGAGATCGAGCTTCTACCCGGAACGCGCTCGGGCGACATCATCGCTTGTCCCAACTGAGCGGGGCTCTCGCTCCGGGTGAGCGAGCAAGAAACCACATGGTCAGCCGTAGTTCTCAAGATCGCAAGCTGCGCCGTGGGTCCGTGGGTATCTACTCTACGTAGACGATAAGTTGGACACCCATAAGGATGACGAAGAGTGCCGGCACCAACCCCCACCAGCGTTGCTTCATAATCCCTAACGTCGCCAGTAGGTAAGTCATACCGGCCAGGATCGCAGTGACCCCCTCAGTCGTATGGGGCGAATTGGTCCGTCCCACATAGTTAAAGTTGCTGATCGGATGCAGATGAAATAACAGGGTCACGCCCCCCATGATGGCAAGCCATGGAAAGATCATCCCCCAGAACCAGTGAGATAATATGCGGCGCGCCCGCAGCCATTCGACGGACCCCATGGCAAGGACGATGATACCGGAGAGCTTATGTTCGATCGCCTCGCGGTCACCTAGAAGCTCGGTCAGCGTCCTAGGACCAAACGGCCAATACTCCGGGTCGCTTCGATACAGGATAAACATCGCCACGCCCAGTGTCATCAGGGGCCATAGATGGGCATACTTGGGCTTCTCGCCTCCCCATAGCGCGGCGCCCGTCATCGCCATCCCCATCACTAACACCAGCCATCCGGAAAAATGGTGATTAAAGTTCGAGAACTCTGTATGTGCTTTCCAGGTCTCCCAGCTTCCCGCTTCATCCGGAGGGATCGTGTGATCATCGAACGGCGCCAGAAGAGGATTCATGCTGGCGAACAACCCATACGGATTCGGATACCAGACCCAGAGACGGATGACCCACGTGTCGGGGTGCCAGACAGTGAATGCACTGTTCGTCTCAGGATGAATCTTGGGGCAGCCGTCTGCGGTTGTGGATCGATACTCCTGCCAGTCCGCATAACGACAGATCGCCAGACTCCGTTCCCAATCTATGCCAGTAAACGGCGTCTCGGTAGGACGACCCCCATGGGGCGCGATATACTTCAGCCCAACCAGTTGCCAACGCCCTTCTCTTTCAGCGTACAGCAGCGTAGAGGGATGATGGTGATCAACTTGTGTGATCGCTGCCTTCCGAAAATGGTAGCCCTCCAGCGGGACATTTCCTGATATCTGCACATACCCATCCGCCTTGGCCTGCGCCAGATCCTGATATCGCGATGTGGATGCCCGTATATCGGCGATCAGTCTCGCAAGGGCGAAGTCTTTTTCCGGTTCCTTGGCATACCAGTGATCGTGATTCATATACCATTCGGACGCCAACGCCAGTCCCGCGGCCAGCAGCGTTACGACCACAAATGCGATGAGCTGTTTCTTCACTCACCCTCCTCCTTTTCAACCTGTTGGATCATGGCAACCCCTGTTGTCCCAAACATTCCCTATCCACCGGAGCCTCGCCCGGTATACGCAGTACCCGGCAATGCGCGGCCCTACGATACCACGACGTTTTCGATGAACAGGGAATAGGTTCGCGCCCGCCCCTCACGGATCGCCTGCTCAAACAGCGCCCTGACCTCCTTCGACTTCGCCTTGGGTAGCACCGCCTCGTAGAACCGGATATAGAAATCGTCAGGGATCACGACAACGGAGGCGCGCAGCGTAAGCCCCGTCCGCTCGATCGTTCTCACATAGCGGGCAGTATGGCGTTGACCGGATGCAATCCGTGTGTCGAAGAGTTCCCGCGTCAGATCGAGCGTCACCTCTCGCCCGATCCGTTCTTCCTGCACACTCTCACCCACCGGCTTCCCGTCGGCACCAATCAACTCCCATCGAACGACGATCTTCGGCGTCACATAGGTGGGAACGTGATGTCCAACGCCGGTATTCACCAGGCTGATCTCGGCGCGGATCTGCTCGCCGATCTGGTAGCGTTTCTTATCCAGTGCGAGGCGGATAGTGACGCCTTGTCGGACCATCTCCGGATCATGGATCCCCCGCCACAGATGCCGCCGATCCGGCATATGACAGCTCTGGCAGGTCGTACCTTGCTGGGCATACGGCCCCTCTTTCCATTCATTATAGGTATTTTCAAGTAACTTGCCGTTCAGGGCGGACCCGCTCGGTGCGAACTGATGACACCCCTTACAGAACTCACTCTGCTCAAAGGCTGTCGTCCTGACGGCGCCGCCGTGAGGAAGCTGTATCGCCGGAGCGGAATTGTCGATCGAACCGTCCCGTTTCGGCGGCCCGAAGCGCTGGTGTCCACGGACATGGCATGCGGCACAGCTTAACCCCTTGTGCTGTAACGCGGCCGAAAAACTCCGATTCGTCTTATACGCTTGCGCAGCACCCTCCTTATCCCCTGACACGTTCGGCGCTATGACCGAAAAGTGGCGCTTCCTCTTCAATCGAGATGGACGACCGTCGTTTTTGGCAACCTTCTCGTGCTGCTCAGTCAGGGGGGCGTGGCAACTGTAGCACAGCAACGCCGTCTCAGGATCGCTCTGGATCATCTCCATCGTTTGACCGATCACGCCCGGCCCCATGCTTTTACTGTGGAGGCTGCTACTCCAGTCCTCGTACTGCGTCCGATGACAGACCGCACAGCTTTCCGGGTCAAGCGATGCCTCGATCGACGAGAAGTGGGCCGGTGCCTTGCCTTGCGTCGGAACCGGTTCCTGCCAATGCTTCGTAAGAAATGCGAGCGCCGCCTGATCATCCGCAGCGGGACGCGTGCCGTTCGTCCCCCAGGCCTCAACCGACAGTCCCAGGCAGACACTCACGACCCCGATGCACAACATGCGTCGCGTCATGGTTCGACCCGCGGCAGGTCGCACACACGCCGGCCGGTAGATCCATCGTCAGATGTAGTATGCATGCCACCAGCCTCCTATCGCTTGTGTGGCGTCTTCCCGGCATCCAACAAGGTCTCGATCAGCTTCTGCGCATCATGACCCGACCAATCCCGCGGCCCGATACTCCCGGCGACGGCTTTTCCGTCGCGCTGAATAAGAAATCGTGTCGGCGTCGCGCGAACCCCGTACAGATTGGCCACGCGTGACGTCGTATCCACAAGGGCAGGAAAGGTCAGTTTATGCTTGAGCATATAGTCCCGAATCTGGTCAGCCGACTCGCCAATATTCACCGCGATCACCACGAAATCTTTGTACTGATACTGCTGATACAGCCGTTCAAGTGAGGGAAACTCCCTCAGGCAGTAGCCTCACCATGTCGTCCAGAATGTCAAAAAGATGACCTTGCCGCGTTGATCAGCCAGTTGAAACGATTTCCCTGATATGTCCTGAAGCGTGAAGTCAGGCGCGTCCTGATGCTGCGGCATCTTCACGAATCCGAGGGTATCCAACCGACTCTCCAGCGAGGCGGCAGCGCGGTCGGCACCGAAAGAGATCGCCGGCAACGCGGCGATTATGAGGCAGCCGAGCATAAGTCCGGCCAGCCAACTGAGGATCTTCTGACAATACCGTTGGCGTACGGTCATCACGTCACACGTACGTTCTGCGACCCGATGTCGATGCATGCCCATCGAACCAGCGGCCGCATCAGCTCTTACGCGAGGTCTTAGCGAAAAAGGTCGAAAAGATCGGCTCTGGTTTTCCGCCCCCGCATTTCGGGCATTTCAGCCGCTTGGTTTCCCGTTCCTTGATACTCATGGTAAGTGAGAATTTCTTATTGCACTTTACGCACTTAAAATCATAGCTCGGCATTCGCTGTCTCCCTTGGCGTGATTGTCGCCGGAACGATCCACTCGGACACGAGATTGTAGAACATCAGAGAACGAAAAAAGCAGTTAATTATACGGTAGGTAGGCTCAAGAAATCAAGCAGGCGACTATGCCTAGCAGGATCCCGCCCCCTCGTCCGGGGCGGCCAGAGCGGAAGGGTGACAGCCTGGAATTGTCTTCAGGCTCATAGACACTCAGTCCCGTTCTGGCTACCTCACGCCCTGTGACAGAAGTCTGGCAACGGTTTCAAAAAGGACTGTCAAATTGAGGGGCTTGGTAAGGGAGGCTGCACAGCCGGCCTCCAGAGCTCGCGCCTGGTCTTCAGGCTTGGCAAAGGAGCTGGCGGCCAGGACAGGAATATCCCGCGTCTCAGCGTCGGTCTTGAGCTGCCGAGTGAGGGTGAAGCCATCGATTCGCGGAAGCTGCAAGTCTATGATGATGAGGGCCGGCCTCTCGGCCTTGACCCGCTCCAACAGCCCAAGGCCATCCTCCGCCTCAAGGACGGTATAACCATGCGCTTCCAGAGCGGTGACTACCAGCTCTCGGTTCAGCGGGTGATCCTCCACCACGAGAATCTTTTCTTGTGCCATTTTCACCCTCCTGTCTCTGGACGCTCTTGGGAGGGCAGCGGAAGCCGGACGGTAAAGGTGCTGCCTCGGCCTTCTCCCTCTGATGTCGCCCAGATCGATCCTCCATGCATCTCGACGAGTTGCTTTGTCAGCGCAAGGCCAAGACCTGCGCCCTGATGCCGCTTCGTTAGAACGGGCTCGATCTGGGTGAACATCTGGAAGAGTTTGGACAGATCCTCCGGGTTGATCCCGATACCGGAATCAGCAACAGCCATCTCGACGAACTCGCCATGGGACCCGGGGCTATCCTCCATGACTGTGCGCGCAGTGACCTGAACCCATCCGCCAGGGGGCGTAAATTTCACCGCATTCGAGAGAAGATTATAGAGGATTTGTCTGAAACGTGTGCCGTCGGCCAGAATGACAGGCAGATCGTCGGTCATCGTCAGATCCAGGCGCAGTTGCTTCTGCGTCGCCTGCGGACGAATGGTGTAAACGGCCGCCTCGATGGCCTCCACGAGCGGTAAGGGTTGGAGTTGAAGGATGAGCTTGCCCGCCTCAACTTTGGAGAGGTCAAGGAGATCATTAATCAGGACAAGGAGGTGCTGCCCGCTCGTATGAATATTGCTCACAAATCGCGCCTGCGGCTCGGTTAAGGTGCTCACGACCGGGTCCTGCAGCAGCCAGGCAAAGCCGATAATAGAGTTCAACGGTGTTCGAAGTTCATGGGACATATTGGACAGGAATAACGACTTATGGCGAGAGGCCTCCTCGGCCTGCTGTTTCGCCACTTGCAGCTCTCGTGTGCGGTACTCGACCGTGGTCTCGAGTTGGTCACGCGCCTCTTGAAGGGCTATATCCCGTCGTTGGATCTGTGTCAACATCTCGTTGAACCCATCGATCAGTTGACCCAATTCATCCTGACCGGACCCGTCAACTCGCACCGAATAGTCTTGTGTCGCGGATACCGTAGCGGCCGCCTGTGCAAGACGGAGAATCGGCTCGGAGATCACGCCCTCCAGTGCGGAGGATAGGATGAGTGCCACCATGGAAGAAGCCAGCAGGACAACGAAGACAATGATGACGTTTCCTCGCAGTCGCGCATATAGTTCCTGCGTATCCGCCTGGATGTACAGTGTCCCGATCCGCTCCTTGTCGAGGAGGATTGGTTGCGCCACGGTCAGTCGCCGGCCCTCCCACATGCTTCCACCCGCCAAGGCAGCGACCAGAGGTCGACTGTCCTCCGGAGGGGCACCTCGAGATGTCACGAAGAGCGTCCCATCCGGTGTGTAGATGGCCGCGAACGTGATCCGCGGGTCCTCGTGCAACGCATACAACGTCTCTTGAGCGGCTGTCGCATCGCTGAAGGTCAGCGCGGCGGCGCTATTCGCCCCAACCACATTTGCGACATTCTTCAATTCGCGAGTCATCGCCATGCGGTATTCCAGTAATTCGTAGACAATGAGCGCCACACCCGTCAGCAATAAGGCGACGCTGGTCGTCAACATGGTGATGCGTCGGAGTTTTTGCTGGATCGGGACGTCCCGGAACAGCGGCATCTCAGCGTCCCCCCGTCACGATTCGCGCCAGCCTCAGCAGATGCGAGCTGATCTGCAGGTGCGCGCGTTCGGCAGCCTCAAGGTTGATCTCAAACCGAATTTTATTCTCAACCGTCAATAGGCCGATCATCCCCCCGCGCCGTGCAAATCCGTTCAAATCGCCGACTGTCAATGTGCTGGTCGCCTTCAGCCGGTCCAGCAGTCCTTTCAGGCGGTCTTCCATGCCGGAGCCGATGAACAGGATATGGCAGAAGTCCATCGGGTCGCTCGGCTTCACCTGTTTGATCACGATGCGGCGGCCCTTTACCTCCTTGCCCTCGATGGAAGAGAGCGCGTTCGCCATCAAGTCGTTCTCGATAACGCCGATGCAGAGGGCGTTCTGCGTCGCCTCGAAGGTCTGCGCCGGCCACTCGACGAATTTGGCAAATTGATAGAGCAACGCCGCCTTAACCTGGTATTCAAGGGGTGCGGACTGGGCCTGAGCACTTCTGACGTGAAGCGTCGTCAGCAGGCCGCAGGCTATCAGCAGCGAGAACGGCAGGACACAGCTAACGAGGAGACGTCGGATCAAGGACTAGAACCGCCAGGACGCCTGCACATAGCCGCTGCGCTGGGCCTCCGACGATGTGGTGGGAACCCCGCGGATACTATTCCACTCCGGGTGCCGATTGTCCAGGAGGTTCTGACCGACCAGACTCAGATCGAAAGTCTTGGTTGGCCGCCATCCCAGACGTAGATCGAGCCGCAGATAGCTCGGGACGGTTGGCTCTAACTTGGGGAGGCGATCGACAAAGAAGGCCGCTGCATCAAACTGCAGATGCCATGGCAGCTCCAGCAGTGAGCGCGCTTGTACCTGATGCCGCGGCGACCGTCGCTGATCCTGCACCCCCTCAATACTGGTCGCATCGGGATGCAGATCGATCTTGAGGTAGGAGTAGTTCAGGTGCAGCCGCCAGATGCTCAAGGGCTGCCAGGTAGTCGCGAGCTCCAGGCCATAGGTATTGCCGGACATGCGGTTGTCCAGCAGGAAGGGCTGGGCCACGTATGGGAGGCCAGTACTCGTAGTGGCGAGGCTCGGGATCCCGGGTTCGGCAGTGCGCAGATTGTCGTAGATGGTGTAGAAACCGGTCAAATCGGCTGAGAGCCAGGTGACCGGCTGTACGCGATAGCCCAACTCAAAGGCCAGTTGCTCCTCCGAGGTAAAGTCGGAGGTCCCTTTCGTTTGGACGAGTACCGGCAGTCCCCCAGGCCCCGGAAAGGCCGTCGTGTTGACGCGGACATCGCGCTCGAAGCGGGCGGGGGTGCGTACGGCTCGGGAGATGGCGGTCCAGATCCGATTCCAGTCGTTGGGGGCGTACAGGAGACGGGCATTCGGCTGGGCCTCAAAACCGGAGTAGGAGTTGTGCTCGAACTTTGAGCCCAGGGTGAGGGTGAGGCGATCCGGGATCAGGGCAATCTGGTCCTGGATGAAGCCGCTGACCAGGTGGTCGGTGCGGTTGGTCGGGGTAAAGGCGAGGGCGGCGGTGTTGCGGAGGTTGTCGAGCGTGACGCGGGAGCCGATCCCCCAGATCAGGTCATGGCGGCCGCCCAGGGGGAAGCGGTGCTGAAACTCGAGATCGACCGTATCGCGGGTCTCGCGATACAACTGCTCATCCCGATGGGTCCGATCGTAATAGAATTGGAGACTGGTCTCGGTACGATCGGCCGTCGTGCGCTTCCAGCGGGTCAACAGATTGCCTCCGGCGAAGTCGTCGCGGCTGTTGGTGGTGGTCGAAAAGGGGGACTCCAGGGCGGGGCCCGTAAGGGTTTGGCTGAAATCGCCCTTATAGATATCGCCTTGAACTGTCAGGGTCTCGCGGGTCGAGGGTGTCCAGTCGAGTCGGATACCGCCCCGGTAGGTCCGCCAGTCGTCGTTGGTACCTTGGCCGGTCGCGGTCACCAGATTGTCGTGATCGGCAAACTTGAAGTAGCTGCGGTAGAAGAGGTTGTCGCCAATCCGGCCGCCATAGCGGCTGCCGATGAAGCCATGCTTCTCGCTGCCGCCGCCGGTCTCGATGTAGCCGCCTTGGGTCGCCTGAGCCGGTTTGGTGATGATATTGATCACGCCGTTGACCGCATTGGCGCCCCACAGGGTGCCGCCTGGGCCGCGGATTACCTCGATTCGGTCGATATCCTCCAGCATGGTGTCCTGCTCATCCCAGAAGGTACCCGCAAACAGGGGGGTGTAGACGCTGCGGCCATCCATGAGGACCAGGAGTTTGTTCGCAAACGGGGCATTGAAGCCGCGGGAGGAGATAGCCCAGCGATTCGCGCTGGACTGAGCGACCTGCAGGCCGGGGATCAGGCGCAGCGCCTCGGGGATACTCTTCATCCCGGACCGGCGGATCTCCTCGCCGGTGAGGACCGAGACGGCGGCGGCGGCATTGAAGAGCGGCTCTTCCTTTTTGGATACTGACGTAATCTCGATAGTCATCAACTGCTCGAGCGTCAGCTCCGTCAGGTCCGTCGGGCGGGATACAGCCTGGGCTGGTGTTGACGTTCCCCAGACGATGAGACCCCATACCAGTGCGGCGGTCCAGATAGCGCGTGCAATCAGCCCGGTACGTATGGCTGTCCGGCAGCCCGCGCAGACTCGTATCGGCTGGTCGGTCATACAGGTCATCGACGGTTGTCCGACTGATGCGTCACAGTAATAACGGTATGAATACCGCCGCGGACGTAGAAGTCTGCAATCAGCTTCATATATCGCGGGCGGCAGGCTTGAACAAGGTCATCTAGAATACGGTTGGTCACTGCCTCGTGAAAGTGCCCCTCGTTTCGGAAGGACCACAGATAGAGCTTCAGCGACTTCAGCTCGATACACATCTGATCAGGAATATAGGTCAGCGTCAGCGTAGCGAAATCTGGCTGACCCGTTTTTGGGCAGAGGCAGGTAAACTCGGGGCAGATCATTTGGATCTCGTAATCTCGCCCCGGTTCAGGATTGGGAAATGTCTCAAGCGCTTTTAACGGTTGTGTAGGCATTGTTATCGTCCGCCATTATAAAATGTTCCCACGCGATCATCAATTATTTATTTGGTCCCCTGCAGATCGCGCTACATACCTTATGCTACGACGCATCAGACGATCCGAAACCGCTGTCGACCAAGGTGTTCGTTTTTACACAGAGGGCACCGGGAAGGATCGCTGAATCTTGACCGGCCTCTGAAGCGATAGCCGCACTCCTCGCAGGTTGGGGGATGGATCAGCAGACGGGATGGGCGGGTGACAGTGCGACTAATATGCTTGAGGTCGTCGATGATCACCTTTTTAGACACCACGAAATTCCGGGCCAATTCGTCGAGCGTCCACTCGCCGTCTCGTAGCATCGCCATGATCTCCTGCCGCCGCGTTAATTCCATCTTCACACTCCACCACAATCGGGACCCTCTACCCTACCCCCTGTCTTCAACGCCTCGCCGCCACGTCCACAGACGGAACTCGTAGAGCCGCGAGATAAGCCGAATTCCGCGCAGATCATCGAAGTACGAGTAGATGACCGGGGTCACCAGCAGCGTCACCATAAGGCACAGGCTCTGACCGCCGACCACCGCCACGGCAAGCGAGGCTCTGGAGGCAGCACCATCGCCCTTGCCCAGGGCAACCGGCAGCATCCCCGCAATGATGGCCAGGGTTGTCATGAGGATCGGACGAAGCCTTGCTCGGTCGGCCTCTCGTTGCGCCTCGGCGCGCGGCTTGCCGCGTGCACGCAGTACATTGGTGAAGTCTACCTGGAGGATCGCGTTCTTCTTGACAACCCCCATCAGGAGGAATAACCCCATTACGCTATAGATATTCAGGGTCTGGCCTGTCACCAGGAGACTGAGCAGGCCGAAGGGGATTGAGAGAAACATCGAGACCATGATGGTGATCGGGTGGATAAAGCTTTCAAACTGAGCCGCAAGGACGATGTAGATAAACGTAAGGGAGAGGACGAAGGCGATCGCAAAGTTGTAGAACGCCTCGGCCATCAGCTTCCCGCGGCCAAGGTAGGCGGTCAGGTAACCTGGAGGCAGGCCGATCGCCTTGATGGCCGCATCGGCCTGGGCAGTGGCCTCTCCCAACGCCATCTGATAGAGATTGGCCTGAACCGTGATCTGTCGCTCCTGGCCATAGCGGTCGATTTGCGCCGGCGCCTGTCCCTGATTCAGCGTCACCACATTATTCAGCTTGACCAGTCGGTTGTCGGCAGCCGGCACTGTCAGGGTCGAGATGGCCGATACATCCTTCCGGTAGTCGTCCTTGAGCCTGAGGCGAACGTTGTACTGCTCGCCTCCCTCCCTATAGAAACCGACCTTCTCGCCACCCACCATTGTCCGAAGCGCGAGCGCAATATCCTCTGCCCGAATCCCCAGGTCGGATGCCTTCTGCCGATCGATCCAGACCTGCACCTCTGGCCGTCTCTGGGCCTGGCTGGTGTCGACATCCACGAATCCAGGAATGGCCGTGAGGCGCCTGATAAGGGCATGGGCGAGGCCGTCGAGTTGCTGCAGATCCGATCCGCGAAGGACGAGGTTGAACGGGGTCTGCTTAAAGCCGCCCCCAGAGATCATGCTGATCTGTTGCACGCTGATTCTCAGGTCGGGATAGCTCCTCAACATCTGCCGGACCTCCTGCATGATTGCCTGCTGCGAGCGTGTCCGCTCTCTCAGGTGCGTGAGTCCCAGATAGATTGAGGCATCAGTAATGTTGGCTCGATCCTTCCCCCGCACCCCGATGGTTGTAAACAACTGCTCCACCTCCGGAATGGTCTTCAGATCGGCCTCGAGTTGCTGCAGGATCCGATCGCTTCTGTCAAGCGACGAGCCGGGCGGTGTTTCGATGATGACCTCGAACTCGCTCATGTCATCATCGACGACAAAATCCGGCTTCAACTGTCTGCCGATCAGGACGGTTGACAGTAATACGAGGCCAGCGAGCAGCAACACGGCCGTACGGTGATTCAGACACCAGACAAGGAGCCGTTCGTAGGTGCGCTCCAGTACGGCATAGATGTGCGTCGTCTTGGATCCGTATGCATGCTGTCGATGTCCGTCATGACCGTCGCCGACCGTTCCCGACGGTTCGATCCGGCGGGCGGCAGGCTTCAGCATCCGGGCGGAGAGCATCGGCGTCAGGGTGAACGCCACCAGCAGCGAGACAAGGATGGCGAATGTCGCCGTCAGACCAAAGCTGTTCCAAAACCGGCCCACGAGCCCGCCCATAAAGGCGACAGGCAGAAAGATAACTACGAGCGAGAGGGTCGTCGCCATGACCGCCAGCACAATCTCCTTTGCGCCCGTCACCGCGGCCTCCATCGGGGAGCGACGTTCTTCCTCAATGTGGCGAAAGATATTCTCCAGTACGATGATGGCGTCGTCGATGACGATTCCGGTCGAGAGGGAGAGGCCCAGCATCGTCAGATTGTTCAAGGTAAATCCGGCGATACGCATCATCGTAAAGGTCGCTATAATCGAGGCCGGAATGGCAATCGCCGCAATGAAGGCGGCTCGAAGACGTGCGGTAGACAGGAAAAGGAGTACGGTCACGGCAATCGAGCCAATCACAACCGTATGCAACAGTGTCGAATCGCCATAGAAGAACACGCCTACCAGACCCGCCAACAGCGTACTCAGGGCGACCCGTTCCCACCGTACGAGGTGTCCGATGAAGAAGGCCACAATCAGGCTGGCCAGCAGCCCGCCCAGCATCAGGTGCTCCTCCACCTCTGCAATCGACCGCTTAATAAACCGCGAGACGTCGCGCACCACCTGGTACTGCATATCAGGCGGCAGGGTTACCTTGATCTCCTGCAGCCTGGCCTTGACTCGCTCGACGACGGCGACGGTGTTGGTCCCGGACTGCTTCTGGATCAGTAGGGAGACAGCATTTCGGCCGTTGAGGCGCGAAAGTGTACGCGGCTCCTCTTCGCCGTCCAGTGCAGAGCCGATATCTCGAATACGAACGGGGGCGCCCTTATAATCCGCAACGATCAGATCGCTCCAGTCGGCCGCTCGCTCGATCCGCCCCAGCGTCCGCAGTCCCTGCTCACGAGCCTGCCAGGTGATGTTGCCTCCAGGGATCTCGACGTTCTGACGTTGGACAGCCGACTTGACCTGTTGGATCGAGAGGTTGTACGCCTCGAGACGGCGAGGATCGACGGCAAGCTGGATCTCTCGCTTTCGATCACCGACCAGCGTCACCGCTCCGATATCTTTCACGGTTTCGAGTTGTCGTTTGATTTTTTTATCGGCCAGTTCCGTAATCTCGCGGGCTGAGCGCTTGCCGGAGACCACAATCGCCATGATCGGTGCAGAGTCGGGATCGAACTTTTCGATCGCCGGAGCCTCGGTACCCTGGGGAAACGTCGAGACGACTGCTGCCACCTTCTCCCGGACGTCGTTAGCAGCCTCATCGATCTTCCGCTCCAGGACAAACGTCACAAAGACCTGAGACTGCCCCTCGATGGTGGTCGACCGTAGTTCGTCGATGCCGTTGATCGTGTTGACGGCCTCCTCGATACGTTTCGTGATGTTGCTCTCAATCTCCTCAGGGCTTGCGCCTTCCAGCCTTGTTGTCACCGTGACAGTGGGCATATCGATCTTGGGGAAGACATCGAGCCCCAGATCCCTAAACGACGCCAGTCCCATCACGACGAGTGAGACGATCAGCATCGTGGTGAAGACAGGCCGACGTACGCAGATATCAATTAAAGACATGGGTTATCCGTTCAAGGTTCAAGGGGCGAAGTTCAACGTTCAACGTGCAAGGTTCATAGTTCAAAGTTCAAAGTTCAAAGTTCAAAGTTCGAGGTTCAAGATGCGTGGGGTGGACGCGGGTGACGGCGCGTCGTCGTAGGCTGGCGCAGCACGGAGAGCGCAGCCTGCCGGCGCCGATTCGAGCCGTACAGGGACGTACGGCGAAATTAAGCGAAGTCACCTGCTGTCTACCCCCGTGTACCACGCATCATTACTTTGCAATGACCTGAACCGGCGCACCGCCGAACAGTTGGCTCAGATGCGATGTGGCCACCTGCTCCCCGGATTGAAGACCCTCGACAACCTCCACCCGTCCATCCTGGCGTTCTCCGATCGCGAGCTGTCGCTCCTCCACGACGCTCCCCTTGACTACAAATGCCTTGATAGTGCCGACAAAGTAATAGACCGCCTCCTCCGGAACGAAGGGAATATCGCGATCAACCCGGACCCGGATATGCGCCTTGGCAAAGGAGCCTGCCTTCAACACCCCTTCACGATTCATCACCTTGGCCTCGATCGGAAATGTCCGGGTGTCGGCGAAGACAGCCGGGCCAATGCGCTTGACTGTACCGATGAATTCACGTCCAGGATAGGCCTCGACCTGTACCGTTACCTCCTGACCAGGCCGGATCTGCCCCTGAAACCGCTCTGGGACCGACGCCTTTAACTTTAAGGAATCGTCGCGTACAAGGATCAACAATCTGGTATTTTGCATACTGCCTCCGGCAACATACTGGCCGACGGACACATCGCGTGCCTTGATAGAGCCCTCGATAGGCGACCGAACCACCGCATATTCGAGATGCCGGTTGGCCAGTCCCAGCATCGCCTGCTGCTCCCTCAGTTGATCCCGTAGTGCCCGGACATGATCCAGGGCGCCGTCAAGCCCGGCCTTCAAGGCATCGCGTTTCGCCAAGGCGGCATCCAGATCATTCCGAGAGACGGCGCCATCCCGGTGCAGGCTCTGCATGCGCTCATACCAGCGGACAGCGTCATCGTAGTTGGCCCTGGCCTGGCGAACCGCCGGCTGCTGGTCGTCCGGCGGGATATCCCTGTCGTCGATGGCGCCAAGTCGTGCCCGTGTCTGACGCAGGATCGCCTCGGTCTTGCGGACCTGCAACTGAAGATCCGTTTGATCAAGTTGCAGCATCGGCTGTCCGACCTTCACCCGATCGCCCAGGTCAACCAGGATCCTCTCGACAGTACCCGATACCTGGGCATAGACCATTACCTCTTCATCGGCTTCAAGGGTACCGACAATCTCCACACGCCGCATCACATCCCTGGCCTCAACCGCAGCCGCCGTAATCTCAACGCTCTGTTCCTTAACCGTGGCTTTGCCGTCTTGAGCCGCCTGTTCTCGAGAGCATCCCATGACGATCTGGACCAGGAGCAGCAAGAGTCCATAGTAACGAGTCCGGATGCGGCATCTCATCGCTCGATTCCCCTGAGAAAGACTGATACGAACATCTCGACCACCTTTTTCGGCGAGGAGCGTGGCGGACGTTGTATCCCGAATAACTCATGGATCAGCAAATAATGCACAATCATCCCAATGAACCCGCGCGCGATGACCAGCGTATCCATCGGACGAAACCGCCCATCCACGATGCCTTTCTTGATATAGCGACTGAGAAATTGATGCAGTTTTTTGACGCGAGAGTCGAAGAAGATCTCGGACAGTTCATGTCCTTCAAGCGCACTGAATAGCAGCAGCCGCATCAGGCTGGGATCGGCCCCTGTCTGCTCGATCATCTTCAGACCGACCGCCTGCAGGACCCCAGCGTCATCCTTGTCGCGTGCGGCGATTGATGCGTCCGCCAACAGCTCCTCTGTTACCGATTTCGTCTCGATGATCGCAGAGTACAGCTCACGCTTGGTTGAAAAGTGCCGATAGATCATCGCCTCGCTGATATGAGCGGCCTCTGCGATCTCGCGAATCCGAGTTCCTCTGAACCCCTTCCGCGAGAAGAGATTCACCGCGGACTCAACGATCTGCTGTCGACGCTTCTCGGCGCTCAGGCGTGGTTTCATCTTGGCTCCTTGACGGTACGCCACATAGATGGCGACTCCAACGATGTACATAAGTAAGCACTTACATACTTACGTGACTTGGGATCGATGTCAATCCTTTTTCGTCGACCTCTACGTGGTGAGTGCAGGGTCGATTCCAAGGGGTTCACATCTAATTGCTGCAAATATTCGGCAGATGAGCCCGTCCTGCAAATCCTCATATACCCTTCGACAAGCTCAGGGTGAACGGTATGTATATTGGATACATTGACCTTGTCCGTTCGTGGTGAGCCTGTCGAACCACAACAAGGGGTTTGCAGGACAGGCTCAGATATGCTATCTAAAGAGAAGGACAATGATTGAAACGAGCTGAGGAATCAGCGTCATGAGGAGGGGAAGAACAGATCAATGACAGTTGAAGGACGTTCGCCGCAAACCATCGCCTACTTTTCCATGGAGGTTGCGCTCGAGAGCTCTCTGCCTACATATAGCGGCGGGCTTGGCGTATTGGCTGGCGATATGCTGCGCAGCGCTGCCGACTTGGGACTCTCTATGGTCGGTATCACCCTGCTGCATCGACAGGGCTATTTTTCCCAGCGGCTCGATGCAGAGGGGCGACAATACGAGGAGCCGGCAACATGGCCTGTCGACCAATTCCTCCACCTTACAGATACGACATGCCAGGTGGAGATCGAGGGACGACAGGTTACTGTAGCCGCATGGCGGTATCTGATCACCGGGGCGTCTGGCACCGTCGTTCCAGTCTTACTGTTGGATACTGACCTGCCCTGCAACGATCCGTATGATCGTACGCTGACCGATGAGCTCTATGGTGGTGACCAGCGGTATCGTCTATGCCAGGAAATCATTCTCGGGGTTGGCGGCGTGCGTATACTCCGGGCAATGGGGTACGCCACGCTCTCCAGGTTCCACATGAACGAAGGTCATGCCGCGATGCTGGCCCTGGAACTGTTTGTTGAGCAGCTCAAACAGACGCCGGAACGTCAGCAGGACGCCGTCGATCTTGTCAAGCGCCTCTGTGTCTTTACGACCCACACGCCGATTCCAGCCGGACACGATCAGTTTCCTTTCGATCTGGCTCAACACATCTTAAGCGCGGATCAATGGGAGGCGCTACAAACGCTCATACAAGTCCTCGGCTGCTGCAAGGGCTCGCTCCATATGACATGCGTAGGACTCCATCTGAGCAATTACGTCAATGGGGTCACGAAACGTCACAGCGAGGTATCCCGCACAATGTTTCCGAACCTTGCCATCGGCTCTATCACCAACGGCGTACATTCCGCCACATGGACCGCTCCTGCATTTCGCGTACTGTATGATTCGTATATTGCTAATTGGCGGGAGGACAGCTTCCTCCTGCGGTATGCCCTTGGCATTCCACTCGACGCCATTCGGCAGGCTCATGATGAGGCAAAGCAATTCCTGATTCACGAGGTCAACAGATCGGCACACGCAGCCTTCGATCAGCATACCTTCACAATAGGCTTTGCACGGAGAGCAACGTCGTATAAACGCGCAGGTCTTCTTTTTTACGATCCGGAGCGTCTCAGGCGTATTTCGGTTCAGCATGGCCCGCTGCAGGTGATCTTTTCCGGCAAAGCCCATCCAAAGGACGATGAAGGTAAGGCGCTGATTCAAAAAATCTTCTACTGGGCGAAGGAGCTAGCCCCAGAGGTCAGGATCGCCTATCTGCCAAACTATAATATGGAGTTGGGCCTGTTGCTGACATCAGGCGCAGATCTATGGCTCAATACGCCACAGCCGCCCCATGAAGCCTCTGGCACCAGCGGGATGAAGGCGGCCCACAACGGGGTCCCAAGTCTCAGTGTGCTCGACGGCTGGTGGCTTGAGGTGCCTGCAGAAGGGGTCACGGGTTGGGCGATCGGTTCTCGAGAGAACGGGACGGTATTCGAACGGCAAGATGATAAAGACGCAGAACAGCTCTATTGCAAGCTGGAAGAAGCGATCCTGCCTCTATACTATGGCGACGCTCCACGATGGACGGAGTTGATGCGATATACGGTTGCGCTCAACGCATCGTTCTTCAATACCCATCGGATGGTTCAGGAGTACGTCACACACGCCTACCGAGATCGGTAGCCCGCCGGCCACGTGACGCCGGTTCCAGTTGCTTACCCATCATACTTCCACTATACTGCCCACACGATGATCATCGCTGAAGATACGATGGTGCCGACACGCCGTGATGTGTCACGTCCGCACGACCAGACGATGCTTCAGTCGCTTCAGTTGGAACTGGACGATCTGAAGGATGCTGGCCTGTACCGATCGTTCCGACAGATTGATGCTGCACACGGCTCACGGATTCACGTAGACGGCAGGGAGGTCATTCAGTTTGCCGGCAGCGACTATCTTGGCCTGGCCTGCCACCCGCGGCTCACACAGGCTGCCTGTCAGGCCACCGTGCGGTACGGCTGCGGGACCAGCGCAGCTCGTCTGATCTCAGGCAACTACGCGCTTTACCCTCAACTCGAAGAACGACTTGCCCGCTTTTTACAGGCTGAGGCCGCCCTCCTGTTCAGTACCGGGTATCAGGCCAACCTTGGCGTCATCTCCGCGCTGGTAGATTCACAGGATGTGGTGTTCAGCGATGCGCTGAATCATGCCAGTATCGTTGACGGCTGTCGGCTGTCCAGGGCCCAGGTCAGGATCTTCCCGCATAACGATCTGACCGCCCTGGAGTATCTACTGGCACGAGAGACCGCCGCAAGGCGGCGTCTCATCGTCGTCGATGGGCTCTACAGTATGGATGGGGACGTCGCGCCCCTCAAAGAGATTGCCACGCTGGCGGAGCGCTATGAGTGCATGACCATGGTGGACGACTCTCATGGTATCGGCGTACTGGGTGAGACCGGGCGCGGGACCGCTGAAGCGACGGGCGTACTGGGCCGGATCGACATCGGGACCGGAAGCCTTGCCAAGGCACTGGGCGGCTTTGGGGGGTATGCGGTTGGAAGCCGCACAGTGATCGAGTATCTGATCAATCGGGCCAGACCGTTCATCTTTACCTGTGCGTTGCCGCCTGCGGCACTGGCAACCGCACTCGAAGCACTGACCATTGTGGAGCAGGAACCTGAGCGTCGGCAACGGCTGTGGGACAACACCCGGTACATGCGAGCTGGTCTGCGTGATGCCGGCTTTGCAGTGACGCTGGGCGAGACACAGATCGTCCCGCTGATTGTAGGCGAGCCTGAGCGCGCCATGCGTTTCTGTGAGGAACTGCTCCACCGCGGTGTCTTCGCCCAGGGGATTCGCTACCCTTCTGTCCCGCGAGGCACTGAACGGATCCGATGTACCGTAACGGCCGCACACAGCAAGGATGATCTGGATATCGCATTGACCGCGCTGGCCGAGGCGGGGCGGGCTCTCCAACTCGTCTAGATTACCTGCCGAGCGTGGGCAGGAGAATACGGGGGCGACGATGGCGCAACACAAGGAAACTTCTGCTGATCTCAAGGGGAGGCAGATCGCCTTTATCCTGATTGTACTGGTCGCCCTTGCGATCAGCAGTCAGACGGTCCCTCTCTACTCCGACTGGCTTTGGTTCCAGGAGGTACACCTTACCAACGTCTTCCTCACGACGCTCACAACACAACTGACGCTGGCTGTCGTATTTGGCCTGGCCTTTGCGGTGCTACTGTATATCAACCTGTACGTAGCCGGCCGATTTACCGCCGCTGATGCGCTCCTCGAGGTGGAGGACAGGTTCGGCCTTCCCAGTCGCCTGGTGATCGAACCGTTTTTCCGCCAACTGTTAATCCCGGTCGTGCTCGGACTCGGGGTCCTCTCGGCATTCCGTGCGTCGGCAGCGTGGGAGCGCTACATCCGCTTTGCGAACGCATTGCCCTTTGGTATTGAAGATCCGATCTTTCACCAGGACGTCGGCTTCTATATCTTTAAGCTCCCCTTCTTCTCTTTCCTGTATGGATGGATGATCACCTCAGTCATCCTGACCCTCTTCATAACTGCTGCGACCTATTTCCTCTTCCGAGGCATACAGGTGACGGCTCGCGGACCTCTCATTGCCCAACGGCCAAAAACGCATCTGCTCATACTGGGCGCATTGCTGCTCCTGATCAAGGCGATCGGCTACAGACTCGATACCTACCAACTGCTCTACTCCCCTCGCGGAATGGTGTTCGGCGCGGGCTATAGCGACATCAACGCTAACCTTCCGGCACTCAATTTTCTGACGATGCTGACGGTCTTTGTCGCCCTGCTCTGCCTGGCGCAAATCTTTCAGCGCGGCTGGAAATTGGTCCTGGTAGGCCTCGGCATGATGGTTGTCGCCGGTCTCGTCGGCCTGGGCCTCTATCCCAGCTTCATCCAACGCTTCCATGTCGTTCCGAACGAGATCGTAGCCGAAAGCCCCTACATTAACCACAACATCCACCTTACCCGCCTGGCCTATGGGCTCGACCGAATCGACGAGAAAGAGTTTCCGGCTGAGGAAACCCTGAGCCGCGAGGATCTGCGACGCAATGAAGCGACGATTAAGAACATCCGACTCTGGGATCATCGTCCATTGCTCACGACGTACGGCCAACTCCAGGAGATCCGCACCTACTATAAGTTCATGGAAGTCGACAACGATCGGTACCTGATCGACGGCGAGTATCGGCAGGTGATGCTGTCGGCCAGAGAGATGTCGCCGCAACATCTTCCGGGCCGCAGTTGGATCAATGAGCACCTGATCTTTACCCACGGCTACGGGGTCGTCCTCGGACCCGTGAACCGGATCACGCCGGAGGGGCTGCCGGAGTTCCTGATCAAGGATATCCCGCCGGTCTCGACTACTCCGATCAAGGTCACACGCCCAGAGATCTATTACAGTGAGGTGGCCAACGACTACGTGATCGTCAAAACTCAAGCCCAGGAGCTGGATTATCCCTCGGGCGATAAGAACGTCTACAGCACCTACACCGGCGAAGGAGGTGTGCCCCTCACAACCTTCGGACGAAAACTGCTGTACGCGGCCCGCTTCGGGACGCTCAAGATCCTCCTCTCGCAAGACCTGACGCTGGACAGTCGGATCATGTATCACCGGCAGATCTCTGAGCGTGTTCAGAAGGCGGCGCCCTTTTTAAGCTTCGACCGAGATGCGTATCTGGTCATCGCCAAGGACGGCCGTCTGTACTGGATCATCGATGCGTACACCGTCTCGGATATGTACCCATACTCAGAACCGATCCGCGGTATGGGCAACTATATCCGTAATTCGGTTAAGGTGGTGGTGGACGCCTACAACGGAAGTCTCAGTTTCTACCTGGCCGATCCCACCGATCCCGTCATTATGACCTACGACCGCGCCTTCCCCGGTCTGTTTCAACCGCTTGACTCGATGCCGGAGGACCTGAAGTCCCATCTTCGCTATCCTCAAGGAATGTTCAACATTCAGGCCAGACTCTACAGCACGTACCACATGCAGGATCCCCAGGTCTTTTATAATAAGGAAGATCTGTGGAGCATCCCCTCCGAGATGGAGCCGTACTATACGATCATGCGGCTTCCTGGCGAGACGAAGGAAGAGTTCATTCTCCTGCTGCCGTTCACACCGAATAAGAAAGATAACATGATTGCCTGGCTTGCGGCCCGCAGCGACACGCCGCATTACGGCAAGTTGACGGCCTTTAACTTCCCCAAGGCAAAGATGGTGTACGGCCCACGGCAGATCAACGCTCGTATCGACCAGGATTCCTTTATTTCGCAGCAGCTCTCGCTCTGGAGCCAACGCGGCTCCACCGTCATCCGGGGCAGTATGCTGGCCATCCCGATCGAGCGATCGCTACTCTATGTCCAACCGCTCTACCTGGCAGCCGAGAAGGGGTCGCTTCCAGAACTGAAGCGGATCATTGTCGCGCATGGGAACCAGATCGCGATGGAAGAGAACCTTGACGCCGCCATGGCCCGAGTCTTTGGCGGCGCCGCGAGGGGGTCTGTCTCGGCACGGATCGAGCCGGGCGCACCCATACCCACGCTCCCGGAGGTTGACAGCTCGCTCAAGGCACTGGCGGCCCGCGCCTACGACCATTACACACGAGCACAAGAGATGCTTCGACAGGGTAATTTCGCCGGCTACGGCGACGAGGTCAAGCGGCTGGAGTCGACGCTGAAGGAACTTCGCGCCCGCGCCGGCAAATAGGGGCGCATCGGGAATATCGTAGGGCTGGTTAGCGCAGCGTAACCCGACAACAATCGAAGGCTAGATGTCGTGATCTATCAGGCGTGCAGTTCGAGCAAGGTTATGCAGGAAGCAGCGTAAACCCCTCAGTCCTAGCCGCGGCCCTCAACCTGTCATCGAGACAGACAAAATGGTGGCCCATGGGCGTCGTGCCGGCCCACACAAGACTGGCAGCCAATTGTAGGGCATCAGCCGCACGTAAAGGATGGGCCAGGAGAAGCCGTGCAGCGATGAGCCGTATTTCGGCACTTGGCTCAATCTCTGTCCATGCATCTGACAGCAAGGTAAGCAGATGACGAATCTGATCTTCTTCCTTCGGCTTCAAGAACCCCTCTCGCCGTAGGCGGGCTACCGCTGAGTAGCATTCGACGGGGCTTCCCCACCAGGCGACGATATCTCCGTCGGCTCTTGCGATAGAACGAATAGCCTTGGTCTGGGGCCCATCAATGTACAGAGGAATAAGAGCAGAGGCGTCCCAGAATTTCACCTGGACTCCGCTCGCTCTGTTAAGAGCGACTCGAGGACACGATTCGTGGGATCTTTCGGTCGCTTCAGGTCCCAGAATCCATGGGGCAGTCCCCCCGTTCCGATTTTGGCCAATCCCGCACGCTCAAGCGCCAGAAGATGGGTCGGCCATGCTGTTTCGTTCCGCGTGACAGGGATCAGCTTGGCAACCGGCTTTCCCCTATCAGTCACGATGACCTCCTCGCCCCCCTTGACTGCGGCGAGAAATCGGCTCAGCGAGGCTTTCAGTTCAGAGACGGCAACGGCCTTCATTTATCGGTCCTCCATGGCTTATTGTATATGACTATAATAGTCAAGTATGAATCGATTGTCAAGGTATCGTAGGTCGGGTTACCACAGCGTAACCCGACAATCCGATTCCATCACTCATGCTCCAACCCCTCGAAACCCATCGTGCCCTGACCCCAATCCGCTGGCTACAGCCCCGCCTCAACATACCGGCAAAAGCTAGAATACGGCTACTCTATCGCCAACGACACCAGCCCGTGTTTGACCGGATTGAAATGCACATACTCGACATGCCGAATGACATCGACTTCGTCTCGGAGCGTATGTTCCCAATAGCGCTGCTGCCATACCGCCTGTTCCCGCTTCGCTATCCGTGTGCGATTCGGCACGGTACGTAATGTCGGATCACAATGCTTGGTGAACCATGTCTTAATGATCCGCCAGCGCGTCGCGAAGTCGGCATCGCCCGGTGACAGCGTCCAGATGCAATGCAGGTGATCGGGCAGCACCACGATGGCGTCTACCTTGAAAGGGTGAGCTGCACGCACTGCGCGAAATGCCGCTCGCAAGATCTCAACCGCATCTGCCGACGCCAAGAGCGGCCGCCGTTGCGCCGTCACCAGGGTGAAGAAGAACGAGCCGCCTGGAATGAATGCGCGCCGGTATCTCATGTAATCCGTCGGGTTACGCTGCGCTAACCCGACCTACTCAACTTCTGGTTCAACGTGTAGCCGCGCAACAAGTGTCGCCACCCCCGCTTCAACCAAGGGCTCCTCGAGTGCGGGGCGGTCGGGGCTTCTACGCGGGTGACGGTCCCTTCGCAATGTAGGCATTCAGCCCGATGGTGACAGGCTTTCCCTCTACCAGCACATCCGTCTTCATATTCCCGCGCGTGCTGGCGACCACGAGAGTCTTTCCGCTTGCGCTTGGGGTGGGCGTTTCAAGGTCTGCCGTGATGATGAGCTGCCTGCCTTCGATCTTTACCGTAACGGCCATGGGGTGTCTCCTATTGAGTGAGTGTGGGGGGTTCATCGGGTGCGGTCGATGAGGTCGTAGGGAGGCGTTCGCGCATCAGAAGGTCTTCTATTGACAACTGATTGTTCCAGATAGTGCCAGAGAGAGCTGTTGGAGGGTAAGGTCGCCTGAGTGCGTGAGTAGATCATGGTTCACCCCCTTTGTCAACACTAGACCCGCACTGAAGAGTCTGTCGCCAAGTAGGCGTCAAGGGCGGCCTCAGAGGGCGCAATTACGCCGCGTATTGGTCATCGTCCATGCGGAGAGGAGAATCAGCGGAGGGGGTCGGTTTCTCGTGCCTCAAAAGGGGGCATGCGCCGGTGGCGTTCGCGGAGGCCGAGCTCTTCTTTAGCCTCTGCACGTGTCATCTCCTCGCGGCTCTGACCTGCATGGGGACAGATCAGCGGCCAGTTTATTCCGCTTACATATTCCTCCCATCGGATTCGTTGTCAATAAGAAAGTAAGCCTTGATTCGCCTTTACAAGCTGGAACCAGTCAAGTAATCTTTGGTGAGCAAGCCTCCCCAACAAGCGGATAGCAATGGATCGGAGAAGGGATGCCATTAGAGATCAGGCGTGTGGCGGTGCTGGGCGCGGGCGTGATGGGGAGCGGTATCGCCGCCCATTTGGCGAATGCCAGCATCCCCACCTTTCTCCTTGATATCGTACCGTCTGAGCTGACCGAGGAGGATCGGCGTAAAGGGCTGACCACAGAAAGTCCTACGTTCCGTAATCGACTGGCTGCTAGAGGTCTCGATCGCACCATCAAGGCTTCTCCACCCGCCTTCTTCTCGCCCAAAGATGCCCGCTTGATCACTATCGGGAATATCGAGGACCATCTAGAGTCGCTCTCCCAGATCGACTGGATCATCGAGGCGGTACCGGAGCGGCTTGAGATCAAGCAGGCGCTCTTGACTAAGATTGATACCTGCCGCAAACCTGGAACACTCATCAGCAGCAACACCTCTGGAATCCCGATCCGACTCCTGGCCGAGGGACGATCTGCCGACTTCCGACAGCACTTTCTCGGGACCCACTTCTTTAACCCGCCGCGATACATGAGGCTGCTGGAACTGATCCCTGGTCCCGAGACACTGCCGGAGGTAATGCAGCGGATGGCCGCCTTTGCGGAGCGAACGCTTGGCAAGGGAATCGTGTTCGCCAAGGATACCCCGAACTTTATCGCCAACCGGATTACCGCCTTCGGCCTCTTCACCGCCATGCGACTGATGGTTGAGGGCGGCTACTCCATTGAGGAGGTAGACCGGCTTACCGGCAGCGTCATCGGTCGTCCCAAGACCGCCACATTTCGAACCGCCGATATCGTCGGTCTCGATACGGTGGCGCACATTGCCGCCAATATTGCTGAGGCGCTCTCGGACGATCAGGAACGGTCGACCTATACCGTTCCACCGTTCCTCCTGGATATGGTACAACGCGGCTGGTACGGCGAGAAGGCCGGGCAGGGGTTTTACAAGCGGGTCAAGGGAGCTGAGGGTAGTGAAATCCTGGTCCTTGATTACACGACGATGGAATACCGAACCCAGCGGCCGCCAGCCTTTCCCTCGCTCGACATGATCCAGGGGATTGAGGATCCGGTAGAGCGACTTCGTGCGCTCACTGCGGCTGATGATCGCGCCGGTCGCTTCATCTGGCAGTTCTTGCGCGAGACTTTGCTCTACACCGCACATCGAATCCCAGAGATCGCTGACGATCTCGGCGCTGTGGATCAGGCCATGCGGTGGGGTCTCGGCTGGGAATTGGGACCGTTTGAGCTGTGGGATGCGCTGGGGGTCAGACAGGCGAGCGCTCGGATGGCGCAAGAAGGTCAGGCGCTTCCCTCGCTGGTGACGACGCTGCTTCAAAGCGGCAACGAGAGCTTCTACCGTCGTGAGGCGGGACGACAGTACACCTTTGACCTTGGAGCTGCCACACAGGTCGAAACCCATGAGCGACCTGGAATCATTCAACTCCGCACATTACACGAGCAGAACCAGGTCGTCGCTCGCAACCCTGGTGCGTCGCTACTCGACCTGGGAGATGGGATCGCCTGTCTGCAGTTCCATTCCAAGAATAATGCTGTCGGTCTTGATATCCTCCAGATGATACGGACAAGTCTGCACCATTGCGCCGAGCGATTCGACGCACTGGTGATCGGAAACCAGGGAAAACACTTTTGTGTCGGCGCGAACCTGATGGCCCTCCTCTTCGAGGCGCAGGAGGAGAACTGGGATGAAATAGAGCGGATCATACGGACCTTCCAGGATGCCAATATGGCACTCAAGCTGTCCGCAAAACCGGTGGTCGCGGCACCATTTTCAATGACGCTCGGCGGCGGATGCGAGATCTGTTTACACGCCACGAGGATTCGCGCCGCCGCTGAAACCTATATCGGACTCGTGGAGGTCGGCGTCGGGTTGATCCCGGCGGCAGGCGGCTGCAAGGAGATGCTGGTTCGAAGTCTGGAAGGCATCCCGGAAGGGGCAGCGGTCGATCTGCTGCCGTTGGTCCACCATGCCTTCGACACGATTGCTTTCGCCAAGGTCTCCACCAGTGCAAAGGATGCACAACGACTCGGTTACATCAGACAGACTGATCGGTGGACAATGAATCAGGATCGGCTGTTGCATGAGGCGAAGCAGGTCGCCATTGGGCTGGTAGCAGAAGGCTATACGCCGCCATCGCCGAGAGATGACATTCCCGTACTTGGGACACGTGCCATCGCTGTAGTCGAGACCCAGCTGTATAATATGAAGTGCGGAGGATACATCAGCGATCATGACGAGCGGATCGCCAGGAAGCTGGCGAATATCCTCGGCGGCGGCGATGTCGCGCCTGGAACCCTGGTCACTGAGCAGTATCTGCTGGATCTGGAGCGGGAGGCGTTTCTCAGCCTGTGCGGCGAACGGAAATCCCAGGAGCGGATTCAGCATATGCTGAAGACCGGCAAGCCGTTGAGGAACTGAATACAGGGTGTAGGAGATCGGGCGGAAGGTGCAGAGCGTCCGGTATCGGGTGGTTACACCCCATACCCTATACCCTTGATCCTTGGAGTGGCGGATGAACGAGGCGGTGATTGTGGCGGCAGTCAGAACGGCGGTTGGGAAAGCGCCGCGCGGTGCGCTCAGCGCCATCCCTCCTACCGCACTGGCGGCGGCTGTGATCGCCGATCTGATGAAGCGGCTGCCTGGACTTCAACCGGAGGAGGTTGAGGACGTCATCATAGGCTGCGCCTTCCCAGAGGCCGAACAGGGCATGAACATAGCGCGGACGGCGGCATTGCGGGCAGGGCTCCCGTACTCCGTTCCAGGTCAGACGATCAATCGCTTCTGCTCCTCCGGACTGCAGGCCATCGCTATAGCGGCCGAGCGGATCATGTCCGGTTTTGCTGACGTCATGATAGCCGGAGGAGTGGAGAGCATGAGCCAGGTCCCGATGGGTGGACATATCTATGCACCCGATCCGTACCTTGCGCAGCACGATCCGTCTGTCTATGCCTCGATGGGGATCACTGCTGAAAACCTTGCCCGCACATATCGGATCAGTCGAGAGGAGCAGGATGCCTTCGCGCTCCAGAGCCACCAGAACGCCGCCTCCGCCATCCAGGCTGGGCGATTTACGGACGAAATCGTCCCGTTCACTGTTGTCAGGAAGAGCTTCAAAGAGAAGGGATCGCCGCACATCGTCACCGATGAGGTGATCTTCGATACCGACGAAGGGGTCCGGTATGATACCTCTGCCGAGGCGCTGGCCAGGCTTCAGCCGGTCTTTCACAGGAGCGGCACCGTCACAGCCGGCAATGCATCCCAGATCAGCGATGGCGCCGCCGCCGTATTGGTCATGTCGCACCGCAAGGCGCAGCAGTTGAGACTTCAGCCGCTTGCAGTCTTTCGGGCCTACGCCGTCGCGGGTGTAGCGCCGGATCTCATGGGAATCGGACCGGTCGAGGCGATCCCCAAGGCGCTCAAGTTCGCAGGCCTCACCCTTGATCAGATTGAGTTGATTGAGCTGAATGAGGCCTTTGCCGCACAGGCCCTGACCGTCATTCGAGAGATGAAACTTTCCGCCTCTCGGGTGAACGTCAACGGCGGTGCGATCGCCCTGGGCCACCCACTCGGGTGTACCGGTGCGAAACTGACAGCCACGCTGCTGCACGAGATGGCGCGTCGACGCAGCAGGTACGGGATGGTCACGATGTGCATCGGCGGAGGAATGGGTGCTGCCGGTATTTTTGAAAAGATATAGGGAATACGAGAGAATGACCAGATGATGACGGTACAGTCTGCGCTCATTGCAGGCGGCAGCTTTCTGATTCGAGACGCGCAGCCTCAGGAGGTCTTTACCATTGAAGATCTGAGCGAGGAACAGCGGATGATGCAGAAGCTGACACGTGAGTTCATCGAGGCCGAGGTCAAGCCCCAGGCTGAGCAGATCGAGCACCAGGACTGGGATCTGACACGTCTGCTCTTGAAGAAGGCGGGGGAGCTGGGACTGCTGTCGGTGGACATCCCTGCCAAGTATGGCGGCCTGGGGCTGGACCTGATTACCTCCACGGTCATTGCCGAACAGATGATTGTGGGAGGCTCCTTTGCCATCTCGGCCTTGGACCACTCTGGTATCGGATCGCTTCCAATCGCCTGGTTCGGAAATACTGAGCAGAAAGCTCGTTACCTGCCGCTGCTCGCAACCGGCGCAAAGATCGGCTCCTACGCGCTGACGGAGCCAGGATCAGGCTCTGATGCGCTCAGCGCCAAGACCAGCGCAGTGCTTACTACAGACGGGCGGTATTATATCTTGAACGGGACGAAGCAGTTCATCACAAACGCTGGATTTGCGGATATATACATCACCTACGCTAAAGTAGACGGTGAGAGATTCACCGCCTTCATTATCGATAAGGACACGCCAGGCGTCAGCCTGGGACCTGAAGAAAAAAAGATGGGGATCAAGGGGACCTCCACCAGAAGCGTGATCCTGGAAAATGCGCGGGTCCCGGCCGAGAACCTGCTCTATGAGATCGGCAAGGGACATAAGGTCGCCTTCGATTTGTTGAACATCGGCCGGTTCAAGCTTGGGGCCGGCTGCCTGGGTCAGTGCAAGCTAGCCCTGCGCGAGGCGATCCTGTACGCGAAGCAGCGTACACAATTCGAGCGCCCGATCGCCTCCTTCGGTCTCATCCAGAAAAAACTGGCCGAGATGGCGATCCGGACCTATGTCGTCGAGTCGATGGTCTATCGGACTGCCGGGCTGCTCGAACGAAACGTCTCAGGTATCGATCAGGAGAACGAACAGGCGGGACTCGAAACCGCGAAGGGCGTTGAGGAGTACGCCGTCGAGTGCTCAATAAATAAGGTCTATGCCTCCGAGGCCCTTGATTACGTCGCCGATGAAACCGTTCAGATCTTCGGTGGCTATGGCTATATTGCCGACTTTCCGGCTGAGCGGATCTATCGTGATGCCAGAGTGAACCGGCTCTTCGAGGGAACCAACGAGATCAACCGCCTATTGATTCCTCTGACCTTTCTCCGACGAGCGCAGCAGGGGCGGCTGCCGCTCTTTGATGCGACGCGAATCCTGTTGTCCGATCTGATCAGCTACAGCCCAAGCCAGGAGGAGACCCCAACGGGCTATCTTGGTGAGCAGATCCGGCTGCTCCGGTTTGCGAAAAAGATTACGTTAATGGTCTCTGGAGCCGCCGTTCAAAAGTATCGTGAGCGACTTCAGGACGAGCAGGAGATTCTCGCGGTGTTGAGCAATCTGGCGATCGAACTGTTTGCGATGGAGAGCGCGCTGCTTCGCACACTGAAGTCGGCAGCGCGGGATGGAGAAGGCGAGACAGCAGCAAAGGCGGATATGGTAACGGTCTACATGAACGATGCCTTCGCCCGAATCGACCTGCTGGCCAGGGAGGGCCTGGCCTCAATGGACGAGGGCGATACCCTATGGACTCAGCTCAGCGCCCTGAAGAAGTTGACTCGTTATACGTCCTGCAACAGTACCCGCCTGCGACGAGTCATTGCCTGGCGCCTTGTCGAGGCTGAAGACTATCGGGCCTGAACAAACCATCAGTGATGGTCGCAGATTCCGGGGCCGATCCACTCCTCACCATCCGTCCAGACCTCTTTCTTCCAGATCGGTACAATCTCTTTCAGGCGATCGATCGCGTAGGCGCAGGCAGCAAACGCATCGTGGCGATGCGGGGCTGATACCGCAATGGCCACGCTCGCCTCGCCAACCTCTAAATGGCCTATTCGGTGTACGATGGCGATCTCGTCCACCTGCCATTTCCTATGGATCTCTTCGCCAATCTCATGAAACTTAGGAATCGCCATCTCCCGGTAGGCTTCGTACTCCAGGTACCGGACCTGCCGGCCGCGCGTCTGCGCTCGCACCACACCGAGGAAGCTTGCAATCGCCCCGGAACTCGGACGTTGTACGGCATTGACGAGCGGCTCAAGCGAAAGCGCCTGTTCAGTAATGTCAAACATCAACTCCTCCACTTACGGGGGGAATTAACGCAACCTCATCCCCTGCTGCCAATCCCTTATCCGGAGCAGCATACTCGCGGTTGACTGCAAACAGGAGCGATCCCGTCATCGGCTCTAACTGCGAAAATCGGCAACACAGCCGACTCATCAGCTCATGCAGCGTACTCCCATCGGGCACGTCAACGACGAGCTCGCTACTCCCAACAATCTCACGAACGGCGCCAAAACAGCGAATCCTGACCTCCATGGTAACCCCTCTACGATTCTATGATCTGCTCCATAGCGTATGGTCAGCATGAGATTTGGTTGTGATCACAATCCCGATATACCGCCCGGTTGTGATCCTCACGCTCACAGATGAACATTTATTATACATTTAGTATTATCCAGTATATATACTAGGTTACACACTATAGTTCATTCTATTTCTAGGATATATTCCTGCTTGCCAGCATCTGACAAATATCATACTCTCTCCGAAATTGTCAACCTGAGACAATTCTAAGCCAGTATTTACCAGTAAAAGAACTTACCGCTTGACCTTTGAGGCTCCTTATGTTAAAAGATTAACAAAAAGTTGCCGACTGGCACAGTACAATAGCACTTCTCCTGCATCCCATTAGACAGTGAACCTGCTGGACTGTCAACGCAAGTGATCGAGTTAGTTCACCCCCCTTCGACAGGCTCAGGGTGAACGCAATGCAGGTAACGAAGCGAAAGACTGACGGTATCAGGAACCCGTTACATCGGGAGGGTTAGTGAGGGTGACACACAAACAGCCGAGGGCGTTAGCAAAATCGCCTGCCGAGGCGATCGGCATCAAGATCCTGGCTGCATCAAACAAAGAGAAGACCATCGCCCTCGCGCAACTCATCGAAGACCTCCTTGACCAGCTCGACTACACCGATTTTCATCCGACGTTTATCGCGACCCGCCTCGCAATCGACCTGAAGGCTCGTCATCGCATCAGCACCCATCGCCTCCATTGCTACGGGTGCACAATTGCGCATGAGATTCGCCCGCGGGAACTGCAAGGTGCCCACCGACGTTACATGAAGACACGCCAACGGGATAAGGAGCTTACCGGCATCTTTTTCTCTCTGTCTGGCTTTCATCCAACTGCCAGAAGCTGGTTTTCGCGACTTGATGCTTCCCTGAAGGGAGACTATCATCTCTTCGGGGTCGATAAGATATGCGCCCTCCTTCGACGCGCAAAGCTGGTTGCCTCCCCCGATCAAATCGTCCATACAATTGAGAGTCGGGTGATGGCCAGACTTGGTCCAGGCAACCTCATCTTTGTATCTGGACGATTCTACTGGATTTTTAGAATCGAGACCAAGAAGGGGGCGGCATACGTGATGCTCGATGGCTATGGCACACCGGTCTCCCCTCGCATGGCGCTATACCTCAAGCGGATGGACAGCTCATTGAAGGGACGCCGTCTGCTTAATCTGCAGGCGATGGAAAAGGTGCTCCTCGCCCTGGCGGAGACCGGACAGAAAAATATTGAGTCCCTGGCGCGCGAGACCAAAGAGCCGCAGGCAGATCTACGGGAGGTGTTGTCGGAACTGCTCGATGAAGGGTTCCTTATTACGGAACCTGACGGTCATCCGCGGTGGCGGTGTAACCGCTATTCCATCAAGCCGGAATTCGATGTCTTCCTCAATCTTGCCCGCCAGTTTCTCGACGGTACGCAACGCTTCAAATTTCTCCGGTCGAACTTTGCGGTTCAGATGCTGGTTTCCGGCCTGCTTTCTCATCTGGAGCGACGCTTTCACCTGAAACTCTCCGAGGAGGAACGGTCCTGGCTCCCACGGTTCCTGGCGGTCTCACCCTCAGCCCTCTCCTATGCCCTGTTTACACCAACCAACGAGTTCGTCACCGCCTCCGAGGAACTGGAGAACCGACCCCTGCCCCATCCGGAAAAGGAACGCCTCCAGAGTCAGCACCTGAGTAAGCTGTACTCAAATCTGCTGCTCCGTTACGCAACTGATGCACAGGATAGCCGATTTGATGAGATGCTTCGTCATAAGGGGGTACGGGGACACCTCCATAGGATTACAGCGCAGGCGGCAAGCGCTGAAGAGCTCTTTTTCTCAATTAAGGGCGAATCGTATCTCGCGCTCGCTGTATCGCCTGCTGCCGGGGCAGCGTTCCAGAAAGGCGTCGCGTCTCCCAGCTCGCTCAACGGCGATACCCTTCTGGGTAACGGCAAGGCCTTGATGCACATACATGAGTATGAGTGTGCGGTTGAGTTATTTGACCGTGCCATCAACGACCTGTCGGACCCGAGTAAGCTCCTGGAGGCATGGTACTGCAAGGGGTCCTGTTTCTTTAGCCAGAAACGGTACTCTGCCGCCATCACCTGCCTGAATGAGGCGCTCCGATACGATAGTAATTATAAAGAGGCGTGGCTCCAGAAGGCTGTCTGCCTGCGGGGGTTAGGTGACAGCAGCGGAGCTGTACGTTGCGCTAAGCGCGCCATGGAGATCGATCCCGCCTACGCAGAAGCACGAGATTTCCTAAAGAGTGCATAGCGTACCCCTCGTGAGACCTATCATGAGAACACTAACCTCGCCTCATAAAAGGCGCTGGGGCTCAGCATGAACGTACGCTCGAACGTGCGATTGTACTAACCGCTGCCTTTTCAGTAAGGAGATCAGATGCAAGGACATCCTCAGATTATTGAACTATTGAACAGTATACTCCGGAAGGAGCTGACCGGAATCAATCAGTACTTCCTCCACTCCAAAATGTGTGAGAATTGGGGGTATCACATCCTGGCCAAGGCGATCCTTGAGGAATCGATAGAGGAGATGAAACACGCCGACGAGATTATCGAGCGCATCTTGTTCCTTGACGCGATTCCATATATATCCGACTACGATCCACTGGCGATCGGCCGAAACGTCCGACAGCAGCTGGAGAATGATCTTGCGCTGGAGATGGCCGCCCTTAAGGTCCTAAATCCCGGTGTGCAACTCTGTATTGAGCTTCAGGACAACGGAAGTCGAGAATTGCTGGAACACATCGCTGTCGATGAAGAACGTCATGTCGGTTGGATTGAGACGCAACTTCACACGATCAACGAGCTGGGATATGAAACCTATCTGGCAAAGCAGATGGGCGGAAAGGGCTAAGAAGCATTCAGAAAGGACTAGAAGAGTCGATATTCTTTCTTCCTTTATTGCAGTCGAAAGGCGCGGATCTCGCTTTTCCTACCCATCCCTAATCTCCCGCTTTTCACAACGAGCGCAAGGAGACGGCGTCCAAGTCCTTCCCCAAGGTCGGCGACGGCGTAGTCAGCCAACACTCCCTGGGGGATGGGCATCTCGCGTACCTCATGAAATGTCGTATCATCCCATTTCAGGACGGTCACACTGGTAGCCTTACTTCCAGTCCACCTCCCCAGCGGTCCAGCTCCCACCTCTTGCTCTCGCCCGACAATAAGATGCGGCGCCTCTCCGTCCCTCTTCTTTTCAATCAGAATCCGTGGGCTCACACGGTTTATTGAGGCCATCGCCTCTCTGCTCGTTGTATATGTACGGATAATATCTCCGGCTTGAGAGTGAACATTGAGGGTCGTCCCTCCCTTAAATGTTAGCATCCGTACTCCTCCATTCCAGCTCAGGTCTCTCGCAACGATTTCTACGAGCAAGAGGCCCGCCGGAACATCGATGGCGGGCCCCTGGTAGAAGTGTCGTCCATCCCATGTATATGGATGGATCGGCTTCGCAGTACGATCTCCCGGCTCTAACGCCTGACCGAACAGTTGAGCCGAATTCTCGCCGGATGGCAGAGGCCGAAGGACAAGATCGGGTATCTCTAGGATCGATTCGAGCTTCCCCCCTACCCACTGTATCACCAACGCATGGACACGATCCTTATGCGATAGGGTCATGATAATCTCAGCACCTCCATCGCCAGAAACATCCATGGCCTCAAACGTCACAACAGCTCCTTTTTTACTCAACGGATACTCCGCAAGAGGTTTGAGATGGGAGCCATCGATTCGAAAAACAGCAAGACGCTTCGTCCCCGCCAGGAACAGCTCACTCTTCCCGTCACCGTCCAGATCGGCAATCGCTATGGCCGTCATCGAGCTATCGGGCGCTGGCGTCAGTTCAATATGTTCTGAAGACATGGAAGGGGCTGGCGACTTACTGGGGGCTGGCGGAGCAGCAAGAACCGGCTTACCGGTCTCATGAGGCGTCTTTGTCCCCGGCGACGCTGACGAGGTTGGCGGTGCGCTCTGGGGCGCCTGGTCGCGAGTCGTAATCTCAACCTGTAGCGGTGTACTGACCAGGACAATCTGAGCACCGGTCAGTGTTGAGTAGGCCTGTACATCGAGAGACGCGCCATCAGCGGATGGCGTCAAGCGGCTCAACAGCAGGACCTGAACCCTTCCCTTCTCGGCAAGTTGCTTCAGCATCGAAGGCTGCGCTAACTCTGCCGCTATCAGGCTCTGATCTGTCAACAGTATCGATCGCAACTGTCGCTCATCAATCAGCTCGAAGCGTTCTGTTCGAGCCAGGGCAGAGGCCAGCTCCTTAGTTATCGACCGCGTACCGACTCCGCTGATCCCTTCGACATCGACATTGGGAAAGGCCGCAATGATTCGTGCCATGGAGAGCCTCACCCGATCTCCCTTACGAAATCCGTCCTTCCCAACCTTTTTGATCACCTTGGTCTCGGAATAGCGCTCGCGAACGTGGAGCACACGAACCCTTCCAAGATCCTTGTCCAGCTTGCCCAGAAGCTCTCCCGTCAGCGGATGTCGAAACTCTTCTCCTTCACGAAATACGTCGAGCTCCATTCCCTGAAATACGCCTTCCGCTGTGCCTCTATCAATCAGTACCTGGTCGCCATCAAAACCGATGACGAGACCCTCCATGCGGGAAAAGGCAACGGTCAGTTGTTCAGCGATCATCCTGGCGGCTTCGGCAAGCCCACCACGCTGCTCCATAGTAGAAGCGGGGCCTCCGCCACGCGCGGGCGTTCGCTCTTGAGCGGCCGCTCTTACGCCGGATACAGCAATAAGTAATAGCAAAAGAAAGAGGACGACGCATGGCGTCATACGAAGGCCTGAACTTGACCGAACAGATCGTCTGCAACCCATCGCGACCCTCCGAAGACTACGCTGTGCTGGGTTGCTCAACCAGCTCTATGAGCACACCATTGCATCCCTTGGGATGCAGAAAGGCCACACGGGTCCCGCTGGACCCGGGCTTGGGAACAGCGTCGACGAGAGGGATACCGGCCGCATTGAGCCGTCTGAGCGTATCTGGGAGATTCTCAACTGCAAGACAGATATGGTGAAGACCCTCACCCCGCCTCTCGATAAATGTACTCGTCGGATTCTCCGAACCGATTCCCTGTACCAACTCAATTCGGCTCTCTCCAAGCTCGAAGAATGCCACCTTCACGCGCTCATCGGGAAGCGTCTCGATGTCGCCACAACCCTTCCCCAGAAGTATCTCGAACAACCTCGCTGAGACCTCGACATCCTTTACGGCAATGGCAATGTGATCAATCCGACGAGCCATGGACTGTGAACTATGAACCATGATGCTCTCCGAAGACGCGCCGCAATACGGTACAGATCTCCCCAATCGTCGCATAGGCCTCCACGGCCTCAAGAATGGGGGGCAGCAGATTTGCACTCCCCCTTGCTGCCTCATCCAACAGATCAAGGGCCAGCTCTACTCTGCCCTGATCCCGACTACGGCGGAGCTGATCAAGCTTTGCACGCTGATCCATCTCAAGCCTGGGATCGACAGCAAAGACAGGAATGTGTACCGACTCGGCGGTCGTACACGCATTTACCCCTACGACAATCCGCTGCCGTTCCTCCGTAGCTCGCTGCTCCCGGTAGGCTGCCTCCTGGATTTCGTGTTGGACAAAACCAACCTCGATCGCCCGCAACATCCCGCCCATTGCATCAATCCTCTCAATATAGGCGGTAGCCTCTTGCTCGATCCGATCGGTCAGCGTTTCCAGGTAGTAGGAACCACCGAGCGGATCGATCGTATTGACAACCCCACTTTCATGGGCAATGATCTGCTGGGTCCTGATCGCAAGACGGGCCGCGTCTTCAGTGGGAAGCCCCAGCGCCTCATCGCGCGAGTCGGTATGCAACGACTGGACCCCTCCAAGGGCCGCAGCCATGGCTTGCAGCGCGACACGGACCAGATTATTCTCAGCCTGTTGCGCCGTCAGGCTGACACCGGAGGTCTGCGCGTGAAAGCGCAACATCCACGATCGTGGATCGCGAGCCCCGCACCTCCGCCGCATGATTGTCGCCCAAAGGCGGCGGGCCGCACGGAACTTGGCGATCTCTTCGAAGAGATCGCTATGGGCGTTGAAAAAGAACGAGAGTTGTGAGGCCACACGATCTACGTCCAGCCCGGCGGCGACCGCCGCCTCCACATAGGCGATGCCGTCGGCCAGTGTAAAGGCCACCTCCTGCACTGCCGTTGAGCCTGCCTCACGAATATGATATCCGCTGACGCTGATCGCATTCCAACGCGGCAGATGCGCGGTACAGTAGGCAACCGCATCAGTAACCAGACGCATAGATGGTCCGGGCGGAAAGATGTACGTCCCACGGGCAATATATTCCTTCAGAATGTCATTCTGAATGGTTCCCGCGAGTTGACCCGGTGCGATACCCTGTCGCCTGGCCACGGCCACATACATCGCCAACAGGATGGCCGCCGTGGCATTGATGGTCATAGATATGCTGACGCGATCAAGAGGAATGCCTTGCAGTAGCGTGTCCATATCGACCATGGAGTCGATGGCGACGCCCACTTTCCCCACCTCGCCGGCCGCCATCGGATCATCCGCATCATACCCAAGTTGGGTAGGCAGATCGAAGGCCACCGACAGCCCCGTCTCGCCTTGCTCAAGTAGAAAGCGGAACCGCCGATTGGTCTCCTCCGCAACGCCGTAGCCGGCATACTGCCGCATGGTCCAGGGGCGGCTACGATACATCGTCGGCCTCACCCCCCGGGTATACGGGTAGCAACCGGGAAATCCTATCCGCTCCAGATAGTTATGCTGTGCGAGATCCAGGGGAGTGTAGAGGCGCTTCGACTCGATACCGGACGCTGTGTGGAACTGCTGTCTTCGCTCCGGAGTACGCGCCATGGAAGGCTCAAGAGTGTTGGTCTGCCACCTATCATGCTCGCGCTGAAGCTGACTCAATCGCTCTTGTTCATCCATCGTCTTTGCATCACAGGATGTTCAAGGTTCAAGGTTAGACGTTCAAGGTTGAGAGAACGTCACGGCGCCCGCCTGTGGCGTTTTCTTCTGTAAACTTTGAACCTTGAACGTTGAACTCCTACTCATTCGATGACCACAAGGACCTCTCCACCGCTGACACCGGCCCCTTCTTGAACCTTAATATCTTTGACCACTCCAGGTCTGGACGCCTTGAGCTCATTTTCCATCTTCATCGCCTCGATGACGATTATCCCCTGACCTACACTGACCGATTGTGCCGGTGAGACAAGCAACGCGACAACCTTTCCAGGCATTGGGGCTATAATGACCTGACGGCCTCCCATACCGGGGTCTGCCGTCTTTGTACCACTTCGTAGACGACGCCCCTCCTCCTGATACTCGATGCGATACAGTTCGCCCTCCACCCATACCGCTAGGACCCCATCTGCCTCCTCGACCACATCAGCTTCATACGAACGGCCCATGACGAGCAGCGAGAGCAGACTGCCGTCAACGGAGCTAAAATCAACCTCGTAGGTGTGTCCATCAACCTGAACCGGCATCGGCGATCCTGTCCCCTTCACCGTAAGCTTATGCATGGTTCCCTGCAGATCGGCGGAGTACGTCATCGTCGTCGCAGCCCGTCCTGACGGGCGGCCAGCTTCCATGCGCTGTCGATGTGACCGCCCTGTTGGGTGGACGAGATCGCAGCGCGTCCCTTGGTATGAAGGTAGAGCGCACCGGCGATCAACGCGATCTCTACAAAGGACCCGCTTTCAGGCTTCAATCCTTGAGCAATCCAGTCCTCCAGAAATTCTGTGTGAATCTGACCCGTAGCAAATTGTGGAAGGCCGAGGACCTGTTGGTGGAATGGAATGTTCGTCTTCACGCCAAGCACGACATACTCAGTCAACGCACGCCGCATCCGTTCTATCGCCTCGCCTCGGTCCTGTCCCCAGGCGACTAATTTTGAGATCATTGGATCATAGTAGATCGGAACATCGCAACCCTCGTAGATCGCACTCTCGATCCGGAGACCGGGTCCGCCTGGTGTACGCAACGCCCGGATTCGCCCTGGCGACGGCATAAAGTTGCTGAATGGATCCTCAGCATAGATGCGGCACTCTATCGCGTGACCGCGTAACTGAATCTCATCCTGCCGCACGGAGAGCGATTCCCCCGCAGCAATCCGGATCTGCTCTTTCACCAGATCAAGCCCGGTCACCATCTCAGTCACCGGATGCTCTACCTGAAGCCGCGTATTCATCTCCAGAAAATAGAAGTCCTTAGCCGGATCAACCAGGAACTCGATCGTCCCGGCATTCGTATAGTCCGCAGCCCTGACCAGCCTTACCGCTGCCTCTCCCATCCTACGCCTCAGGTCAAGGTCGACAAAGGGTGACGGCGCCTCTTCGATGACCTTTTGATGCCGCCGTTGCAGCGAGCATTCGCGCTCCCCGAGGTACACTACGTTGCCGTGCGTGTCGGCCATGATCTGCATCTCAATATGGCGGGCGGCACCCAGATACCGCTCGACGTAGATCGCCGCATTGCCGAACGCAGAGGAGGCCTCAGAGCGAGTCGCACGGATGGCGCCGGTAAGCATCGCTTCAGTTGAGACAATGCGCATCCCTTTGCCGCCCCCTCCCGCAGAGGCCTTAATCACGATCGGCAGACCGAGATCTCGGGCGGCATCGATCACCTCTTGATCGGTGAGATCTCGGGCCGTCCCTGGAACAACCGGTACATCTGCCTGCATCGCCAGGTTCCGACCGGACGTCTTGCCTCCCACCACGCGGATCGCATGAGAGGAGGGGCCGATAAATACCAGTCCTTCCTCCTCGCACCGCATGGCGAACTCGGCGTTTTCCGACAGAAAGCCATATCCAGGATGGATAGCTTGTGCATGAACCCGCTTCGCGGTCTCGATAATCCGATCACCCTTGAGATAACTCTGAGGAGAAGGGGCTGGCCCAATCAGATACGCCTCGTCTGCCAACCTGACGTGCAGGGCAGCTCGGTCGGCCTCTGAATAGACCGCGACCGTCCCGATACCCATCTCACGACAGGCACGGATCACCCGTACAGCGATCTCTCCGCGGTTTGCAATCAGGATCTTATTGAACATGGCAAAGATAGGGTATAGGGTTTAGAGTAAAGGGTGGCGGGTATAAGGAAGGTGCAAGGAGAAAGCATGCTGTTCTGTCTTGTATTCATACCCTACCCCAGACACCCAACACCCTTTCTTTTTACAGTGGGATATTCCCATGTTTTTTGGGAGGATTTGTGTCGCGTTTTGTCTTCAGTGACCTGAGTGCCCTAATCAACTTGGGTCGAGTCTCTTTCGGCTCGATCACTTCGTCGATGTAGCCCCGTTCTGCCGCAATGTAAGGGTTGGCAAACTTATCACGAAACTCCGCAACCTTTTCCGCACGAAACGAGGCAGCATCCGCCTCCTCAGCAATCTTTCGCTTATGCAGGATGTTGACCGCACCCTCGGGTCCCATGACCGCGATCTCCGCCGTCGGATAGGCAAAGTTGATATCGGAGCGCATATGCTTACTCCCCATCACACAATAGGCGCCTCCGTAGGCCTTTCGCACGATGATGGTGATTTTCGGTACCGTTGCCTCGCCATAGGCATACAGCAGCTTCGCACCGTGCTTGATGATGCCACCATGCTCCTGAGCCGTACCAGGGAGATAGCCGGGGACATCTTCCAGCGTAATGATCGGGATATTAAAGGCATCACAAAAGCGAATGAAGCGAGCTGCCTTCACGGAGGAACCAACGTCGAGACACCCGGCCAGCGCAGCGGGCTGGTTGGCGACAAACCCAACTGACTGTCCGTCCAGACGTGCAAAACCGACGACCATGTTCTGGGCAAAATGCTCCTGAACCTCGAAGAACTCGCCGTCGTCTACCACCATGCGGATTAGCTCTTTTATATCGTATGGTCTATTGGGGCTGTCCGGGACAAGTGTGTTCAGGGCATCCTCTTGCCGATTCGGATCATCTCTGGACTCGCAGCAAGGGGGATCTTCCACGTTGTTCTGAGGAAGGTACGCAAGGAGCTCCCTAATCGATGCCAGGCATTCCTGCTCTGAATCGACGGCGAAGTGGGCCACACCCGACACAGCATTATGGGTCATCGCTCCGCCCAACTCCTCGAAGCTCACCTCTTCATGCAGGACGGTCTTGATGACGTCTGGACCTGTGACGAACATATGACTCGTCTGACGGATCATAAACACAAAATCCATCAGTGCCGGCGAATAGACCGCACCGCCAGCACACGGCCCCATGATCGCGGCAATCTGCGGGATGACCCCTGAGGCCAACGTATTACGAAGGAAGAGCTCGGCGTACCCAGCCAGCGACACGACCCCCTCCTGGATTCTGGCGCCGCCAGAATCGCTGAGGCCGATGATCGGAGCACCCATCTTCATGGCCAGATCCATCGCCTTGCAGATCTTGGCGGCGTGAGCTCCGCTCAGACTGCCGCCGAAGACGGTAAAATCCTGGGCAAAGACATAGACCTGTCGCCCGTCGATCGCCCCATAGCCGATGATCACCCCATCGCCGGGAATCCGTTGCTGCTCCATGTCAAAGTCGTGGCATTGATGGGTAACAAAGGCATCCAGCTCGGTGAAGCTCCCCGGATCAAGGAGTGCGTTGATTCGCTCGCGCGCTGTCAGTTTTCCCGACTGATGACGCCGATCGATGCGCTCTTGTCCACCGCCTTGCATGGCGGATTCGCGTCGACGTCGCAGCTCTTCCAGCTTATCCTTATGACACTCGTTCGCCATCCTGTTCTCTCCTCTAACCTATAGGTCTTCGAACTGCGCGAGACGCTTGAAGGCCTTATATCTCGCCTCGATTTCAGGATAGGTCAGCCGTCGTAAACGATCGAGTGAAAATGCTTCTACGTTAAAAGAGGCCATGACTGAGCCCATGACGATCGCCTTCCGAATGTTGGCCTCCTCGAAGTTCATTGTGTTGGCAAGATATCCGATGAAGCCGCCGGCAAAGCAATCGCCCGCTCCGGTCGGGTCATACACCGAATCGAGAGGGAGCGCCGGCGCAGCAAACCACCCGCCCTTTCGAACCATCAGCGCACCATACTCTCCTCGCTTGATGACCAGTGAGGACGGCCCCCAGCTCAGGATCTTTTGGGCAGCACGCACCAGATTCGGCTCATCGGCCATCTGCCGGGTCTCGGCGTCGTTAATCAGCAGGATATCGACCAACTTCAGGGTATCCCGGAGCGCCTCAGGCTTCCCGTCGATCCAATAGTTCATTGTGTCGGCTGCTACCAACCGCGGCGAACTCACCTGGCCGAGGACCTTCAGTTGCAGATGTGGGTCGATGTTCGCCAGAAAGACCAGATCACTCGCCTTGTACGCCTCCGGGATCTGTGGCTCAAATGAGGCAAAGACATTCAGTTGCGTATCCAGTGTCTTTGCCTCATTCAGATCGAACCCATACTCCCCAGTCCACCTGAAGGTACGTCCTGCAACTCGTACCAAACCCTCCAGATCGATCGACCGGCTCTTCAGAAATGCGAGGTGCTCTTCTGGAAAATCCTCGCCGACGACGGCCACAACCCGCACATCGGCAAAGAAACTTGCAGCCACCGAAAAGTACGTGGCTGATCCCCCCAGCGCCTCCTTCGCCTCACCAAACGGCGTCTGAACGGTATCCAGCGCGACCGATCCGACAACAAGAATACTACTCATGATGCGCTCCGTAAGGTTCCAGGTAAACACAGTTCAGGGTTCACAGTTAAAGGCTTACCGACGACAACCCTTGAACCTTGAACCTTGAACCTTGAACGTTAAACGTTGAACCTTGAACATAATGTCACTGAAGATATTTTCCAATAATCGGCTGCAGCCGCTCTCGAACATCGGTAGGGATAGCATCGCTAGCGGTAATGATCGCATCCTGCATCGCGCTCCCGCACGAACAGCCTTCCCTACCTGCCGGAAACGACGCCACCGTCGCCCTGATGATGGCCTTGGCGGTTTCAGCATTGCGCTTCAGGATCGCCACCACTGCCTCCACCGACACATCCTGCTCCGTTTCGTGCCAGACATCGTAATCGGTCACCAGGGCCAGCGTCGCATAGCAGATCTCGGCCTCGCGGCACAGTTTCGCCTCCTGGAGATTGGTCATCCCAATAACATCGACGCCCCAGCTTCGATAGATCCGCGACTCGGCTCTGGTCGAAAACTGCGGCCCCTCGATGCACAGATAGGTTCCGCCGCAATGTATGCGGGCCCCAACCTTTTGTCCGGCGGAAAGCAGCAGGCCCCCCAGGACCGAACAGGTCGGGTCGGCAAGGCTTACATGTGCAACGAGACCACCCCCAAAGAAGGTACTGACCCGTCCCTTCGTTCGATCGAAGAACTGATCCGGAATGATAATATCCAGAGGCGGAAGATCCTCGCGCATGCTGCCTACCGCTGAGGCAGAGATCACCCGCTCCGCTCCTAGCAGCTTGAATCCGAAGATGTTCGCGCGGAAATTCAACTCGGACGGCATCAGGCGATGACCCCGTCCGTGCCGCGCCAGAAACGCTACCCGTCGTCCTGCGAGCAATCCTGTAATGTAGGCATCCGACGGCATCCCAAAGGGGGTCTCGACGCGCCGCTCCTCGACCTGCTCGAGTCCCTCCATATCGTACAACCCACTTCCACCGATAATACCGATCAGTCCGTCAGCCATTTTATCTCCGGCGCAGGCATGCAGCTGTCAACCTGTTGCGTGTGCAGTCGACCAATGGTCTGCCGTTCGGTGACCGCCTCGATGGTCAGATCGACTGTGCGGCCAACGCTCCCCTCAGTGTTGTCGAATCGTACCGTGACATAGTTATCAGTCATAGCCTCGAGCTGCCCGGTCCGCATATCGCGCCCCTCCAGGACAACAGCCGCAAACGACTCACCAACCTGTGTCTGTCGAAACGTCTGCCATTTCGCGTCGCTCAGCGCCCTGAGGGCAGCGCTCCTGGTCACCTTTGCGGCCTTAGGCACTTGGTCAGGCATAGAGGCGGCAACGGTTCCCTTTCGCTGCGAATAGCTGAACACGTGCAGATACGCGATCGGCAGTTGATCAAGCAGCCGGTAGGTCTGTTCGAACTCTGCGTCGCCCTCTCCAGGAAAGCCAACAATAATATCAGTCCCGACGGCGATGCCTGGGACCGCCTCCACGAGGCGCTCCACCAGTCGGCAAAAATCGTCGGCCGTGTGCGTGCGTCGCATGCGCTTCAGGACTCTGTCGTCTCCGCTCTGCAGCGGCAGATGCAGGTGACGACAGAGATTGCCAAAACGGCCAAAGCCACCGATCAGATCATCCCCCACCTCATGCGGATCGAGCGAGCTTAGACGGATTCTGGCCGGGGCTGCCGCCTCTAGCATCCTGGCTATCAATGCGGCAATTGAGCTACCAATCGGCAGGTCGCGTCCATACGTGCCCAGATGCGTCCCAGTCAGGACTATCTCCGGATACCCCGCACCCACAAGGGCCCGCAGATCGCGCAATACGGCATCATTCGACTGGCTTCGGTTGGGTCCGCGCGTCTCTGGAACAATACAGAAGGTACAGCGATAGTTGCAGCCATCTTGAACCTTGAGTAGCGCTCGACTGCGCGTTGTACTGATCGGAGGCGGAAGCGTTGTAAAACGGCGTACCTGCTGTATATCGCCGACGGCAATACGCGGTGTCCTGCTGTCGCGCAGGCCAGCGATAAGCGCAGGCAATTGTGCCTTCTCGTCATTGCCTGCAACTACGTTGACGCCGGGAATGGCGGCGATGTCGTGGGCGGCTATCTGAGCATAGCAGCCCGTGACGACCACGCGGGCTGACGGATTATGACGAATCGCCCGCCGGATCTCCTGTCGTGAGTCGGCGTCGGCCTCCTGCGTTACGGTACAGGTATTAATGATGAATAGATCGGCCGCTTCGTCAGAGTCGACTGCCGTATACCCATCTCGCCGCAGCGACTCCTGAAGCAGGTCGCTCTCGCACTGATTCTGTCGGCATCCCAGGGTCTTAATCGCAACGCGCATGCGTACCTTCAAGCTCCTTAAGCCGCCCTTCCAGGACCGGGAGGTTCAGGACATCCTCACCGTTGTAGGTGAGAAGCCTCTGAAGTGCCTGCTCATCACCCCCATCCTCATACCTGGACCAGAGCCGCATTGCTTCCATCCCATCAACCCCCTTCGAACGTCGAGGGATGCGAAGCTGTTCCTCTACCCGTTTCAGTCCACCGAATAAGCCATGCCGCCAGCACGCATACATCAGATCATGCGATTGGAATGCCGCGCACAGGTCCAGGCCAAGTCGGCGACGGATTACCGGCAGGTCGAAGCGGCTCCCATTATACGTACAGATCGCCTCTACGCCTTCGAGCGCCTGCCGGACTGTGACATCGCTGATCGTCGTGCCAACCAACTGGATCAGACCCCGGTCGGTGGCATATAGACCGACGACCGTAATGGCACCTGCAAATGAGGTTTCGATGTCCAGGTAGGCCTTCATCAGCACCGAAGCTTAGCACAGCTCCAAGGAATTGCAATTCAAAAGGGAGGTCTACTCGCCAACGATTTTGTCAAACCGTTGGCGAGTAAGAGGGAGGATAGAGGCGGCGCGGCAGCAACGAGGAATGCTCGCACAAGGTGTATCGCACCAACTCGTCGAACGAGTCCTCCATGACGGCGGCTCTACTGGTATATCAAAGGGTACAGGGTGACAGGGAACAACACGTTCACACTACACACGGAGGAACTCGCTCTGATGTACAGATGAGAGGCGTCTTCTGTGGATTTATACAGAGGGATGACTGGCCAATAGAAGAAAGCAGCCAAGAGCAGGTACAACGCGGATGGAGGGCAGATCGCCTATCGTGTGTATGACCAGACTACCCGATCTGTTTGGACCACTCCACATCAGCAGTATTAGCAAATGTGAGGTGAGCCAGGCGGATGAGTTCATTAATAATAGTCGCGACTACCCGTCGTTGCGCCCACACTTCTCCACGCTCTACAACCAGGATCGCCTTTCGTAAGATCGCCTCATCCCACTCAACGATATAGCCCCTAGCACCAAGCCTAAGCACATCGAGCACCACACTTTCTTCATTCTGTAGTGAAAACATAATGACCTTCGTCGCTGGACTATACCATTGCACCACTCGGAGGACCTCTAACCCATCGAATCCTGGAAGCTCCATCCTAAGCAAGAGGAGGTCCGGTATATGCTGACCGACCGCCGCAACCGCCTCCCACCCGTTCCGAGCCATTCCGACTACATCGTGATCCGGGATACTTTTGATGGTCTCGCACAGCCGCTCAGATTGGACCGGGTCATGTTCGGCAACTACGATACGAATAGCCATCGCACCCTCTCCTCAGATTGAATCTACCGGGATTCCTGCCCTGCGGCTTCTCGCAGAGCAGTTCTCTACCTGCACATTCCGCCCTAATTGCTTTTAACATAAAAGGAGAGTAACGCAAAGACAATCAGCTAATTGAATTATTTCTCAGCGAAAAAAGGCCTAGGTCTTGCGTATGACGGCGTAGATACTGCGGTACCCAACTCGTAGACCTGCCGTGGCGAGAACCTTACGTTTGCGATGCGACCTCATTATTGGCGGTAATTCGACTCATGAGCAGCTCCAGTCGCCGATTGATATGTAGCTTGGTAAATATATTACTCATATGCGATTTCACAGTCTTCTCGCTGATATGCAGTGCTGCGGCAATCTCTTTATTCCTCTTTCCTTGCATGACCAATTTGACAATCTCTTGTTCTCGATCCGTCAGCGGCTCGCTGCCGTCCTCCGAATGCGACGCAGCCCTCTCTCGTAGACGCTGTCGCAGCCCCTCAACGACGAGCGAGAGTACCCTGCGATCAGCCCAGAGTTCCCCCTCATGAGTGGATCGAATCGCCTTGGCGAGTTCCTTGTGGGTAAGAGTTTTCAGCAGATATCCCCTGGCCCCGGCTTCCATAGCCTGAACAATGAGTTCCTCCTCAAGAAAACCTGAGAGGATCAGTACCTTAGTGCGGGGGGACCCATCCCTGATCAAAGGAATAGCGGAGAGACCGTCAAGTGTCGGCATATGGATATCAAGGAGCAGGATATCGGGTTGCAGTCTCTGCACCATCTGCACTGCATCAAGACCATCCTTCGCCTCTCCGACGACATCGATGTCCCGTTGCAGCGAAAGGAGCGCCGATAATCCCTCGCGGAAGATAGTATAATCATCCGCAATAACAACCCTGATGCGTCCCACTAGACTCCTCCACCTCCTTTAGGCTCAGTATCGCAACCAAGTCTACAGATGGAAGTCAGATAGACTGAAGCATCCCAAGGCTTATCTTCAGCCTCAACACCATTCCAATAGGCCGTAACGAGGAGCGTAATACAATATCATCATCATGTCAAGCAGACCATCAACAACAATACTACAAGACTATTACAATACAGATATTCAGGCAGTTTTATATTGTTACACTGATATTACCATGTATGGACGGAAAGATGGGGTAATGTAGCAGGAGATGGAGCCCTCGCGGACCCCCTCACAATGCAAGCTGGGGCTATGAGCCTGTCGAAGGCTGGAGGCGGACGAACAACAGACGTATCGTTATTTTGAGCGAGAGCGAAGCTCGCGATCGATAAGACGCTGGAACATCTCTAACGGTAGGGCACCGACAACAAGTCGCCCGTTGATAAAGAAGGTCGGGGTTCCGGTAATGCCGAGGCGCGACCCTTCCTGTACGTCAGCGTCGACTGTTGCCGCATACTTTCCACTGTCCAGACATGTCGCGAAGCTGTCGGCATCCAGCTTCAACTGCTCTGCAAATCGCTTGAAATCTGCGGTCGTCGTCTTGGCTTGAGACTCAAAGAGCAGATCATGGTATTCCCAGAACTTTCCCTTCTCGCCGGCACATCGCGCCGCCTCGGCCGCCTTCGACGCCCTGGGATGAAGGTTCGCGATAGGAAAGTCACGAAACGCCAATCGTACCTGCTGAGGGTAGAGCCGCATAATCTCCTTTAATGTCGCGACAACGCGGCCGCAAAATGGGCAATGAAAGTCGGAAAATTCAACGATGGTAACCGGCGCATCCATTGGACCGAGCGTAAAGGCTTTTTCCGCACTTACCGGGATCCGAGTCGGCTCCGGCTCTTCCAGGAGGCGCTCGACCTTGGTGCGTTGTAGCAGGCCAGCCAGATAGGCGTCTTGCACCTCCTGCAGCTTTTGACCCATCAGATACTCGCGAACCTTGGGGCGAAGCTCGGCTTCCTCTCCCTGCATACGCGCCTTGTTCTGTGTCATAAACGTCGCGATTTCTGCATCAGTCACCGGAGGAACCTTCGAGGTGACCTCGGCCTTCAACAACTCCTCAACCGTAATCCCACGCCGTTTGGCCTCAAATGCCAGCGCCCGTTCTCCGATCAGCTCCTCCAGCTTCGATTCCATGAGCTGAAATTTCTGATCCTGCAGCTTGGCCAGCTGCGGGGCCAGGACTCTCTCAAGCTCTTCAAGCGTTACAACCTGGTCCCCCACACGTGCAGCCACGCCGGGCGCAGCTGCTTTGGCCGGCGGCGCGCCGCCAAACGCGGACTGCTGCCACAGACCTATCCATACGAGGAAAGCTGCACCGAATGCTATAGCCCGGCATCCACATCGACTCTTTCCCAGTAACCGCATGATCACCTCCTTGTCATTGACGTCCGACAGAATAATCCTAGACTATGATTGTGCTAGACCTGTACCAGGAAGTTCCGCATCATATCCAGGTCCTCGTGCTCGAGATTGTGGCAGTGGTACAAGTATAGACCCGTGTAATCGTCAAACCGCTTGAGAATCGTGATCTTTTCTCCCGGCATCACCAGTACCGTATCTTTCCAGCCGCTATCCACAAACCCCTGACTGACCGATGCGTACTGTTGCTCGAATCCCTGGGCTATCTCTCGTTTGACAACCTGAAACTGCTGTCCATGGATATGCATCGGGTGGGCCATCATCATCCCACGGGCACGGTGGTTCCGATTGACAAATTCCAATAGCTGCAGGGTATTTAGCGGGATAATCTCTTCTTCGGCAACGTTAGTCAATTCAAACGAGCGGCCATTCAGTCGTGGCGACATACCCCTCATCGACAAATGAATGGAACGAGGGTTGCCGGCATTGGCAGCCTCTTGCGGCAGATGCCGCCGTATCTGTGATAAACGGGACGGAAGGATGCGCTGGTCATGTTCCTGTCGCGCAAAGCGCACCCTCAGGATGGGATATTCCCCACCATGAGGCAGAGCAGCACCCATCCCGCCCATCATCCCACCTCGCATGCCACGACCCCCTCCTCCCATCATGCCCCCACCCATACCCATCATAGGCATGACCCCGGAGAAAGCGGTACTGCGCAGTGTGATCTCCTCACCGAGTCTTCGACCGCTGAAGTCTGCCCACAGCTCTACCCGTTCACCAGGAGCCAACATGACATAGCTGCGTACCTCTGGGCCTTCCAGCAGTCCCCCATCAGTACCGATGACGGTCAACGGGCTTCCGTCGCTCCAGGCTAATTTATAGATTCGGGAATTGGAACCGTTCAGTATCCGAAGGCGATAGGGCCGAGTAGCCGCCGAAAGGACAAAATCCGGTTTGCCGTTGACCAGCAACCGATCTCCAAGAAACCCTCTCCATCGATCATGCATGTGCGCGATATACCGGAGCTGGTTCTGGTGATCAAAACTCCGATCCTGAATGACCAACGGAACATCATACTCATCGCGCGGCAGATTCAGCGCTTGTTCCTCAGGATCAGTCACGAGGATCAAACCCGCCAGCCCGTAGTAGGCCTGCTCAGCCGTCCGATGATGGGTATGCGGGTGAAACCAATAGGTAGCAGCACGATCGAGGACGGTAAATTCGTACACAGCGGTCCGGCCGCTGCCTATCTGATGCCGAGGGTGGCCATCCGCTTTCTCGGGTACATGCAGGCCATGCTGATGGATGATGCAGGGTTCCGGCAACCGATTGTGGAAACGAATGCGGACCTTCTGCGCTTGACGCAGCCGAAGTATGGGACCGAGGTAGCTGTCCGGGATGTCGCTTACGGTACCGGGCGGTCCCTTGATCAACTCTCCGGAGAACTTCCATACCTTCGTCGGTCGCCCCTGCATGATCGGGACCTCTGTAACCATGGCTGTTATTCCGACCTCGATATCCGGCTCTGATTGACCTGTACGGTCTTGGAGATCCTGGTCACCTGCCGCCAATACCCACTTCGGTATTGCGACTGCAGCGACTGCGCTGAGACCGAGGCACTGCAGCAGTCTTCTTCGGGAGAGGTCAGTCACGTCGCTCATGAACGGTACACCTCCTGCGAAAGGGGATTAGGCGGAAGGAGTGAGGAGTGAGGAGTAAACGGATGATAGCCGACTTCTAGCAAACAGAGTCCATGAGAAGAGATCGTCTTTGATGCATGGTTACGATTCCTTCCTTCAAGTATAGTCTTAAGATCATCGGTCCGTAGTTTTCCTCGTCCAATATCCAGCAAGGTCCCCATAATAATTCGAATCATGTGTCGGAGAAAGCCGTCTGCGACAATATCGAAGATAAGGTGATCCCTCTCCTGCCGGAACTCAGCCGCCAAGATCGTTCGGACTGAGGATTGAACGGAGCTGTCGGCTGCCCGAAAGGCGCTGAAATCGTAGGTACCGATCAATGCTCGCGCGGCCTCAGCCATCGCATCTCTATCAAGGGGATACGGAACAAATAACGTGTATCGGCGATCGAGCGCAGATGGGTATGGGCGCGTCAATAGGGTATATCGATACCGCTTCCACCTGGCACATCGCTGTGCGTGGAAGTCATCGTCGGCCTCTTCCACCGACGTCACGACGATATCGGGCGGCAGCGCACTAGTCATGGCTCGCCTGAGGGTATCGGGGGGATGACCGAACGAAGCGCGGAGGCTCGCCACCTGGCCGAGTGCGTGGACGCCGGCATCGGTTCGACCTGCACCCATAACGTGAACACCCTGTCCGACAATCCTCGCAACCGCGTCCTCCAGGATTCCTTGGATTGTTGTCATGCCCGGCTGGACTTGCCAGCCATGATAGTCGGTCCCGTCGTATTCGATTGTTAATTTGAACGTCGACATTATGATCTCGACAGGATGTGAGAGGTGAGGGAGTTGGGAGGGGATGATTCGTCAGGACATTATCTGATCGGCTCAGAAGACAACACTCGGCTCCTCAGAGATAGCGGTCCACCAAGAGCTCTGCGATCTGAATGGCATTCAACGCCGCGCCCTTTCGAAGCTGGTCCCCTACCACCCAGAGATTGAGCGCATGATCGTTCGAAAGATCTTCCCTGATCCTGCCAACCAAGCAGTCGTCCTTGCCTGCTGCCAAGATCGGCATCGGATAGCGGCCCGCTTCCGGCTCATCAACTACGGTAAGTCCTGGCATCTGTGAGAGCAACTCCTTCGCCTTATCGACCGTAATCTTCCGCTCGGTCTCGACGTTCATGCAGACTGAATGAGCCGTAAATACTGGGACGCGTACGGTTGTAGGAGAGATCCCGATCGACTGATCTCCAAGGATCTTTCGGGTCTCGAAAACAAGCTTCAACTCCTCTTTCGTGTAGCCGTTCGGTAAAAAGGTATCGATGTGAGGAATGACGTTAAACGCAATCTGTTGAGGGAACGATCTGGCCTCAATTGGCTCGCCCTTCGCCCAGGCCAGGGTCTGTCGCCTCAACTCCTCGATCCCCTTTGCACCGGCGCCGGAAACCGCCTGATAGCTCGTCGCGATGACTCGTACGACTCGTCCATAGTCATGCAGCGGCTTAAGCGGCATCAGCATAACGATCGTAGTACAGTTGGGGTTGGCAATGATACCGCGGGCCAGATACCCGGCAAGTGCGTCCGGGTTGATCTCCGGTACGATGAGCGGGATATCGGGGTCCATCCGGAACGCCGAGCTGTTATCGATGACAACAGCGCCGGCCTTGACGGCCGCCGGAGCGAATGCCTGACTGCGGGTGGCCCCGGCGGAGAAGAGGGCGATCTCAATCCCATGGAACGAACTCTCATCCAGGCGTTCGACCTTGATCTCCTCCCCCTTGAAGGTAAGGCTCTTTCCAACCGAGCGCTCTGACGCCAAGAGCTTGAGACGGCGGACGGGGAAGCGTCGATCTTCCAGCAGCCGGAGCATCGTCTCTCCGACTGCGCCGGTCGCTCCGGCGACGGCAACCGTATATGTTCTGTTCGTCATCTCACGTCCTCGCCCATCACAGTCCCTTTGGAGCAGTCATATCTTTGGGCGGGCGCGCCCCGCCGACTATCTTATTGACCGCATTGAGGTAGGCTCTTACGCTGGCCTCGATCACATCCGTCGAGGCTCCTTTGCCGATCACGATATGGCCATCAACCTCCAGCTTCAGGACCACCTCGCCAAACGCGTCCTTTCCGCCGGTGATGGCCCGAATTGAGTAGTCGGCCAGGCGTCCGTGAACCATCGTCATCTGATCGATCGCTTTGTAGGCCGCGTCTACCGGGCCATCGCCCCAGCCCGATTCCTGAAAGATCTCATTGTCCCGCTTGAGTCGCACAGTGGCAGTCGGGATAAGATTCGTACCGCTGGTGAACTGCAGATGGTCAAGGGTATAGATCTCGCCGGCAGCCAGCGCCTCTTCCTCGACGATCGCCAGCAGGTCATCGTCGAATACCTCTTTCTTTTTGTCGGCCACAACCTTGAACCTGGTAAAGGCCCTGTTGACGGCCTCTTCAGACAACATCACACCCAACTCCTCCAGCCGCTTCTTGAAGGCATGACGTCCAGAGTGCTTACCCAGCACCAATCGACTTAGAGGCACCCCCACCGATTCCGGGGTCATGATCTCATACGTCAATGGCTTCTGCAGCATGCCGTGCTGGTGTACACCGGCCTCATGCGCAAAGGCATTGGCGCCGACGATAGCTTTGTTCGGCTGGACGGGGATCCCGATGATGCTGGTGAGCAGCTTACTGGACCGATAGATCTCCTCGGTGTTGATTCCCGTCTCGAAGTCGAGCAGGTCTTTTCGCGTCCGCAGCGCCATCACGACCTCTTCTAGCGAGGCGTTGCCGGCACGCTCACCAATTCCGTTAATCGTACATTCGACCTGTCCAGCCCCGTTTCTGATCGCCTCCAGCGAGTTCGCCACCGCCAGCCCAAGGTCGTTGTGGCAGTGGCAACTGATCACCGCTTTATCGATGTTGGGAACTCGATCGAAGAGATTTTTGATCCGCGATCCAAACTCCCAAGGGACGCCATAGCCGACCGTATCAGGGATGTTAATCGTAGTAGCGCCCGCCTTAATCACCTCTTCAACAACCCTGCAAAGATAATCCTGCTCACTCCGATGGGCATCCTCAGGCGAGAACTCGACATCATCGGTGTAGCGCCGTGCATACTTTACCGCTGTAATGGCGGCCTGCAGGACATCCTCCTGGGTCGATTTCAGCTTGTACGTAATATGGATCTCTGAGGTCGCGATGAAGATATGAATGCGTGCACGATCGGCGTATTGCAGCGCCTCCCAGGAACGGTCGATATCGAGCTCGCGAGTCCGGCAGAGGCTGGCAATGATCGGCCCGCCCTTCAGGTTCTGAGCGATCGTTTTGACCGCCTCGAAATCGTCTTCAGAGGCGATGGCGAAACCGGCCTCGATCACATCGACCTTCAGACGCGCCAGTTGCCGCGCCATCTCCAGCTTCTCTCTGGTGTTCATGCTGCAACCCGGCGCCTGCTCGCCATCCCGGAGCGTCGTGTCGAAGATGATAATCTGTCTGCCCATTCTACGGTCCGCCTTCCCCGCCAATCAAGTGCTCTACCGGCTCGGCCACATGTTTTCTGATCGCAGGAATCAAGCGAATGACCCCGGACAGCGCAAAGAGAGAGAAGAATGCAAACGCGACCAGACTGGGTTCGGATGCGACGACCAATACGACAAGCGTCAAGCCGATCAGGAGGGCGAAAGGCTGGCGCTTTTTCATCTCGATCCCTTTCAGGCTGCGGTACCGAAGCCGACTTACCATCAGAAACGACAGTGCATAGACGATGATTACCAGGATCGCAGAGGTCACTCGATCTGAAAGCAGCTCACGTTCAAACAGGATGAGCGAAGGCGATTCCCGCATGAAGAGTACAAAGGAGGCGACCACCGCGGCAGCCGCCGGGATCGGGAGGCCGACAAAATAGCGCTTGTCGAGCACCTGTGTCTGTACGTTAAAGCGCGCCAGCCTGAAGGCGCCGCTCGAGACGAATAAGGCCGTCGGAATGATCGATCCAAACAGCAACCCCATCTTGGTGTAGGGTTTAATCGCCCACGCATACGAGAGGATGGCAGGCGCCACACCGAACGCGACCAGGTCCGCCAACGAATCGAGTTGCACGCCGAAGTCGCTCTGGGTATTCGTGAGACGGGCAACGGCCCCGTCAAGGCCGTCCAGAATCAGCGCAACAAGAATCGCGATAGCCGCGCGCGCGTAATCGTCATTGTGTACGGCAACGATCGCGTAGACCCCGCACAGCAAGCAACTGATAGTCAGCAGACTCGGCAAGAGGTAGACTCCACGACGCCGACGGCCACTTTTCATCGAAGCGCTCCCATGATACTGCTCCCCCCTTTCACACGATCGCCCAGTTTCACTAACAACTCTGCACGCGTCGGAACGATAAGATCGACGCGTGATCCAAAGCGGATCAGTCCGATCCGTTCTCCAGCCTCTAGTTTCTGTCCTCGAACGACCCGGCAGACAATACGTCGCGCGATCAAGCCTGCAATCTGCTTGACCAGGAGTTGCCCTTTCGGTGCCTTCAGCATAATGAGGTTCTGCTCGTTGGCTGTCGATGCCTCCGGCTGCCACGCGATTCGAAATGTCCCTGATTTATACTCAACATCTTCCACTACTGCAGGATACGGGGCTCGGTTGATATGCACGTTGAACACCGACAGAAAGATGCTGATTTGAGTCGCCGGCTCTTGCAACTCGTGGCCGAGATACGGACCCACATGGACGACCCTCCCATCGGCTGGAGAGAGGATCAGTCCCTCGTCTTTCGGAATCGCGCGCGGCGGATCGCGGAAAAATAACGCTACCGATACGGCCAATACCAGTGCGACGCCGCCCGTTACCTGCCATCCGACAACCCAGAGGATGACAGCCGGGATCAGCGGGGTGAGGATAAATGGCCACCCCTCTCGTGCAATAGGTATCATCTTTCACTCCGCGTAAAGGCAATCACTGTATTGATCAAGTTATAGCATAGCCACAGATCGAGTCGCAAGCCGACCACACCATCACCCCGCAGTGTTCGACCCCCGCTATGCTCCCTCATGAATACTGTATGCTGCTTGCTTACGGCTTTCATGCGAGAGCCCGCTTGACCAGATCCGGGATAAGCCGAAGCGCTCGATCTACCGCATCGGGATCCTTCCCGCCGGCCTCAGCGAGATCGGCTCGACCACCCCCGCTCCCACCGGTTATGGTCGCTACCTCCTTCACCAGCTTACCCGCATGCAGCCGCGAGGTAAGATCCGATGTGACCGCCACCACCCAGCCTACCCGTCCATCCGAGCAGGTTGCCAGTACGATCACCCCGCTGCCGATCTTGGCCCTCAGCCGATCGACAAGCTCGCGCAGCGCCCGCTGATCGTATTGTTCGGCCAACCCCGTTACGACGGTGACGCCGGCGACCTGGGTTGCCTGCTTCAGCAACTCTTCAGCAATCTCTGCGCCCAGCTTCGCCCGCAGTTGCTGGACCTCTCGTTCAAGGGCGCGGGCCGAATCGAAGAGGCGATCAACCTTATCCGGAACCTCAAGCGGTTTGCTCTTCAGTCGATCCGCCGATTCCCGCAGGACCTCTCCCTCGCGCTTCAGGTATTGAAAGGCGCCCGGACCGGTCAAGGCCTCGACTCGCCGTATACCTGCGGCGACACCGGTCTCATGCGAGATCTTGAACAGACCGATCTCTCCTGTCGCCTTGGCGTGGGTCCCACCGCACAGTTCGATACTGAAGTCGGCGATATCGACAACACGCACCTCGTCCCCATACTTATCGCCGAAGAAGGCCAGGGCGCCTTTTGCCAGCGCCTCGTCCAGTCGCATCTCTTCGACCACTACCGGCAGGTTGGCCCAGAGCTTCGTATTGACCGTCTCTTCGATCTGAGCCATCTCGTCGACACTCAGGGGGCCGTAGTGTCGAAAGTCAAAACGTAAGCGGTCCGGCGCAACCAGCGAGCCCTCCTGCCGCACATGATCGCCGAGGATCTGCCGTAACGCCGCATGGGCAAGGTGGGTTGCGGTGTGATTTTTGACCGTCATATCGCGACGATTCACATCGACCGACGCCAGGAGCCGCTGACCTCGCTTCACCTCTCCTCGCTTCACCCGGACCCGGTGGACAATCAATCCCGCAAGCGGCCGCTTGGTATCCAGGACCTCTGCGAGCACTGCGTCACCACGCAGGTATCCGATGTCGCCCAGTTGACCACCGGATTCCGCATAGAAGGGGGTCTGATCGAGCACAACCTCGCCCTCCTGTCCCGCATCGATCTGTTCGACCGATCTACCATCTGCTACGACCGCAACGACTGAGGCGTGCAGTTCGAGTCGCTCGTAGCCCAGAAAGACCGTTCGCCCTGCCGTCGCAAGGTCACGGAAGGTCTCTGCGACCCCCTGGACATCTGCAAACGCCTTCAGGCGCGACCGCGACATCTCCCGCTGGCGTTTCAACTCCGTCTCGAACCCATCCCAATCACAGACCACGGACTGTTCGGCAGCGATCTCATCGATCAGATCGCGCGGTACGCCGTATGTATCGTACAGCTCAAAGAGTTTTGATCCCGGGAGGACGGCTCGCGCAGCCGTCTGCGCCTTGACCGTATGGATCAGGTCATGCAGTCTGGGCAGTGCCTCGCGCAGCACGATGCCGAAGCGGTCTTCCTCGATCCAGGCGAGGCGCGCGACATGCGCCCGGCTTGCCGGTAGCTCCGGATAGGCATCCGTCATCAGGTCGATCACCTTGTCGGTTGCGGAGGCCAGGAACGGCTCATGAAGTCCCAGGAGGCGGCCATGCCGAAGCGCGCGCCGGAGGATCCGCCGCAGCACATAGCCTCGCCCCTCGTTGCCGGGCAGCACACCGTCGGCCAGCGCAAAGGAGACTGCCCTTGCATGATCGGCGATCACCCGCATCGACACATCGTCCTGCTCGTCCGCCCCATATCGCTTCTGCGAGAGCTCCTCGACTCGCGCGATCAGCGGCCGGATCAGGTCGCTTTCGAAGTTGCTCTTCATCCCCTGGCATACCGCAGCCATCCGCTCCAGTCCGGCCCCCGTATCGATGCTCGGCTTTGGCAGGGGGGTGAGAGTCCCCGAGACATCACGATTGTATTGCATGAACACCAGATTCCACAGCTCCAGAAAGCGATCGCATCCGCACTCAATATTACAGGTCGACCGCCCGCAGCCTATCGTCGGACCCTGGTCGAAGATCAGCTCAGAGCAAGGCCCGCAGGGGCCTGTCTCGCCCATAGACCAGAAATTATCTTTTTCCCCCAGACGGACGACTCGATCGGGCGGCAAGCCGGCAAGTCTCTGCCACAACTCACACGCCACATCATCGTCTTTATAAACAGTAGCCCAGAGGCGATCAGCCGGCAACGCAAGTTCGCGCGTCAGGAACGCCCACCCGTATTCGATGGCGCCCTCCTTGAAGTAATCGCCAAAGGAGAAGTTGCCGAGCATCTCAAAAAAGGTGTGGTGGCGGGCAGTTCGTCCGACATTTTCCAGATCGTTATGTTTGCCGCTGACACGCAGGCACTTCTGGACCGAGACGGCGCGCCGATAGAGACGCGGATCGGTCCCCAGAAAGACCCCCTTGAACGGCACCATCCCGGCATTGGTAAAGAGCAGGGTCGGATCGCCGGCGGGGACCAATGAAGAACTGGCTACCACCGTATGGTCGTTCCGCTGAAAAAATCGTACAAACCGCTCGCGAATCTGTCCGCCTGTCAATACCGGCATCATGCGTTCTACTGTCCCTGCTGCGCCTCGTGAAGCAGCCGTTGGATAATCTCGCTTGAAAATCCTCTACGTTGCAGAAATCGTGCTACTCGAAGGGGCCTGGAAGAATCCGGAAGACGCCCAAGCGTTGCCAGCTTACTCACCATGGCACGACGAGCCGCCGACTCTTCCCCCTCTTCGTAGATACCCGCCAGAACCTCGCCTACGAGCTGTTCGTCAACCCCTTTCGCCTCGAGTTCCCGACTCAGGCGATACCGCCCCATCGGCTTGATACGAAGGCGGCAGTTGGCCCAGGCAGTCGCAAATCGCCGATCGTTGAGGTACCCTTCTTCTTGCAGTCGCTCGAGCGCCGCCCGTGAGTCGGCTTGGGTAAATCCTCGGACTGTGAGTCGGCGAGCAAGTTCAGCGATCGTTCTATCCCGAATAGTGAGAAGTCGTACGCCGGCCCTATAGGCCGCCTCGGGGGACGTACGCGTCAGTGAGGTTTTCGTTCGCGAACGCCTTCCCTCCGTTCCGTAATCCAGGATTGATCTGCCGCGGTCTGGATCCCTCGTACCTTGAGGGCGAAGTCGTTGGGATTGCTGCTCCACTTCAGCGCCTCCTCGTAGCTTATCAGACCTTGCTGATACAAGCTCATCAGCGACTGATCGAAGGTCTGCATCCCGTACTCCGATACCCCGGCCGCAATGACCTCCGGAATCTTTCTGGTCTTATCGGCGTCGGCGATACATTCCCGAATAGTCGCTGTGGCGACCATAACCTCAACCGCCGGTACGCGCCCCTTTCCATCCGCTTGCGGGATCAAACGCATCGAAACGATCCCTCGAAGCAGCGAGGCGAGTTGCAATCGAATCTGCTTGTGCTGGTAGGGTGGAAAGATTGCGATGATGCGGTTAATCGTCTCGGCCGCATCGATGGTATGTAGGGTACTCAAGACCAGGTGGCCTGTCTCGGCAGCCACAATCGCCGTACTGATCGTATCCAAGTCGCGCATCTCACCTACCAGGATCACATCCGGATCCTGGCGAAGCGCACTGCGCAGCGCATCGGCAAATGATTCGGTATCAATCCCGATTTCCCGCTGGTTGATCAAGCATCGATGATCCTGGTGGAGAAATTCGATCGGATCCTCAATCGTCACGATGTGGCCGGTCCTTTGACTGTTGATATGACTGATCATGGCCGCCAGGGTTGTCGATTTACCACTTCCCGCGGTGCCGGTGACCAGCACCATCCCCCGGGGTTCCATCGCCAGCTTGCCGATGACCGGTGGAAGATTGAGCTCTTCGATCGTCTCGATCTTGAGTGGGATAACACGAAGGACGACTCCCACCGTCCCGCGCTGCTGGAACAGATTGGTTCGAAAGCGTCCCATTCCCTCAACGCCATAGCTGACATCAAGTTCATGCCGTTGCGCAAACAGCTGTCGCTGTGGCTCCGTCGTCACAAGGCGAACCGTCGTATCCAGATCGGTCTGGCTGAGGCGAGGTCTGTCCTCCACAGGGACGAGTGAATGATCGATTCGAAGAATAGGTTGGGCACCGACTTTCAGGTGAAGGTCCGAGGCTCGTCGTGCGACGGCCAGCCTCAGTAACTCGTCAAGATCGAAAGGCATCGCTACAGTTATCTCCCTCTTACTCAGCGCATAGCATTCAGCGGTCAGCCTTCAGCTTCGGACAAATCCCCCCCGTGCCCCCCTCCCCCTTGCCAAGGGGGGGTTCGAGGTGTCAACGCGCCTACGGCGCCACTGCTGCATCAACAGCACCGGCTATCCCCAAGACCGCGCGCACCTTACCTTCGAGCTCATTGCAGAGCGTCGGGTTTTCCTGTAAGAACCGCTTCGCATTCTCCCGCCCCTGGCCGATCCGCTCCCCATTATAGGCGAACCATGAACCGCTCTTGTCAATAATCTTATGCTCGACGCCAAGATCCAACAGACCCCCGACCCGAGAGATTCCCTCGCCATAGATGAGATCGAACTCCGCCTCTTTAAATGGAGGGGCGACCTTATTTTTCACTACCTTGACCTTCACACGCGCCCCTACGATGTTATCACCTTCTTTGATGCTTGAGATCCTTCTGATGTCGAGTCGAACCGATGAGTAAAACTTCAGGGCCCGACCGCCGGTCGTCACCTCAGGATTGCCGAACATGACCCCGATCTTTTCCCGGAGTTGATTGATGAAGATCACGCAGGTCTTAGACTTGCTGATCGCCGCCGTCAGCTTCCGCAGCGCCTGAGACATCAGCCTGGCCTGAAGACCCATCGTAGGTTCGCCCATCTCACCATCGATCTCAGCGCGCGGCACGAGGGCGGCGACTGAGTCGATCACTATGGCATCAATGGCCCCGCTCCGAACCAGGACCTCGGTAATCTCGAGGGCCTGCTCCCCAGTATCCGGTTGAGAGATCAGTACGTCATCAATATTGACCCCCAGAGCCCTCGCATAGGTGGCGTCCAGCGCGTGCTCCGCATCGACGAACGCAGCGGAGCCGCCCACCCGCTGCGCCTCGGCGATGATATGTAGCGCCAGCGTCGTCTTACCGGACGACTCCGGCCCAAAGATCTCGATCACGCGGCCCCGTGGTACTCCGCCCACCCCCAGCGCAGCGTCCAACTCCAGTGAGCCGGTAGAAATGACTGCAATCGGCACAAGGGCGCCCGAGCTGCCCATCTTCATGATGGCGCCTTTGCCATATAACTTTTCGATCTGGGCGATCGCCAGATCCAGCGCGCGCTCCCGCTCTTTCCCTTCCCCCCGTTCCGCTGCCCTTTCCGCCATTGCGCTTTCCTCCTCGACTCAGAACGCTATCAAGACAGTATTGTCGCCGTGTCCAACCCTATGTGATTTCAGCCAGGTTGTCAAGAGCAGCATGCGCTGTCCATCACGAGGCGGACAGGATAAATCCGCCTATCCCGCTCGCTGATGTTCCAGAGTGAAACAGGCTGAAATATCCCGTTTCACGTCACCGTCGCCTCTTGCATTGCATTCTCCCTCTCACACAGCTTGGTCTTGCTCCTCACTCATATGAAATCGAATAGTTAGAAAAACTTATTCTAAGATCTTCAGTTTGGCATGCCGCTTGTTATAGCTATATAAGGACAGTCATCGTAAAAGTAGGCGAGTCAATCTTCAAGCTAACGAGAGACACTTCGCCTCAGCTAACCATACTACAGTTTCATTGTGATCGACGGGGTATCACTTAATGTCACATGTCAGGCAACCAGTGAGGGCAGACGAGGCCGTGCCGAGGAGCAGCGCGAATGATCGTGGCTGCCGTGGCTCCTCTCAGACAGGCCTGGCGGGCGGTGCCGCGCATCGGACGATGTGTCGGTATCGGGGTGCTGGTGATGACGCTCGGGGCGTCGGCGCTCGGGTTGGTGGACTCCTCCCCCACGCAACTCGCGACCGCCGTCCAGGCTAGCGCTCTCCCAGCCACCCCACCGCCGGATCCGCGCTCGTCCGAGCCGAGGCCGGATTCGGCGCCACAGGAGGAGAGGCCGGCTCCCCCAGCCCAACTCCCCCTGGCCTTCATCGAGAACCGAGGGCAGATGGCTCCCCGCGTCGGTTACCACCTCCAGGCGCGGGACATCATCCTCTCTTTTACGCCGCAGGGCCTCACGATCACCCTGATCGAATCCGGACCCAGGCCCGGCATCATCCGGAAAACCACCTGGGATCGTGAGCCGATCGATCAAGACGGGGAGGCCGTCTCTCTGTACCGGCTCGTTACACTCGATTTCGTGGGCGCCAGCCCGGGGGTGCGCCCCCACGGAGAGGATCCCATGCCGATCACGAGCAGCCAATTCACTGGTCCTCAGCCCCCATGGCAGACTGAACTGTCCGCCTATGCCACCCTGCGCTATCAGGACGTCTGGCCAGGCATAGATCTGCTCTACACCACCACCGGCGGTCGGCTGACCTCCACTTTCCTCGTGAAGCCGGGAGCAGATCCGAATCGGATCCAACTCGCCTACCGCGGCGTTACCGTCGTCAGGCGCACCGAGGCCGGACAGATTGAGGTCACCACCCCGATGGGGAGCTTCTCTGAGGACGCGCCCGTGGCGTACCAGGAGAGCCAGTACCTGACGCAATTGGCGCGTCTCAGGAAGGGCATGGCAGAGGAAATGCCCGCGGCGCATCAGGAGCGGGAGGAGCGATCGGTGGCAGTGGCCGTGACCTACACCCTGGAGAGATCAGGAGACATCTCGGGCCACGGCATTCACGTGGGAGACTACGACCCGAACACCCCGCTCATCATCGATCGGGTGGTCCGCTACCCCGGCTTCATCGGACAACCGAGCCAATTGGTGACCGATCAAGCTGTCCCCCGATGAATGGACACCTTCTGTCTCGGATCGATCCCATGCTTGGACACACAAATACCTGGAGGGGACGCCGAGGGGTTCTTTAGCGGATCCGATGCTATTCCTGACTGTCGACAGCGTATGGGCACTGTAGGGAATCTTCTCCAATCACTGTATCGGTAGTCGGAACGCCGACGGGTATCGGCGACGCCTGTAGGCGTATTACCTCAGCACGCACCAAGACGCCCAGCGATTCTCCAATGGCGGCATAGAATGGATGCGGCTCGTATAGCCGTAACTGCGCGATGAAGGCGTCGGTCCATGTCCCCAGATGATCCTGAACAAACCGCTGTTGAGCCGTTCGCGTGACCTCCAGAGCCTCCTGCCACCCCTCGGCTATGGCGTATGCCTCTTTGACGGCGAGCAGACTCATAAACTCAAGCTCGAGGCCGATATAGTCTTCACGATGGCTGTCGCCGGCAGTCGGATGCAATTCGAACGCCAGATAGAAACCTGCAATATCGGCGAGGTGCGCCGATCGGCCCAGGAGACGCCCGGCATCGCCATAAGCGGTCTCGTGCAAAGGGCAGCGCGCAACAGGACCAAAGAGGCGGACATACTCGGGCTCGAGGGCCTCCCCATCCGCACAGAGGAGAAACTTGTGAGTCCGCAGAAAAGGCTGCCTCACGCCCGCCTGCCACGGACGCGAACCATTCAGGAGTACATTCCACCGCGCCTTCAGTTGTTGCAAGACAGCGTGGGAGGGGTACGCAAATCCCAGGGCCAACGCCTGGAACACGGCGCCACGAAACAGAACAGCTGAGACCTGCCTTGCCATAAGACGCTGGGTATCCGACATCATGACCTCCCGCTTAAAGCCAAAGGATGATCGATCTCAGAGATGGGATCTCAGACCCAGGATCTCCTACCTGGCTAATCTGAAAGGGACCCAGGAAGATCGCGCCTTGCGCGCCCCGACCTCGCGGTTACCGCCATCCCACACCGCAAATGCGATGACGGTTTCGGCGCCAGGCGAGAGACGAACCCGGTCCTCACCCGCGTCGACCAGAGGATAGGCAATAACGACCCGCCAGACACCGTCTCTCCATACACCCTTGCCATCCGCGTTCTGGTCGGGGTTCACCGTAATGGTACCCAAACCCTCTGCCATATGATCGAGGACGGGTGATGACTTAGGGTGTGAGATGGGGTTGTCAAGGCCTAAGGCCCCCATGTATGGTCGGGCGTCAATTGTCCTCAGCACCTGGTCTGGATAGATATCCACCACGGTATTAGGGTAGAGGTCCCGCACTGTCGGCTCGCCCTTATCGATATCACGCTGGAAGGCTGCCCGCCATTGCCAAATGGCCACTCTTGCTCCGGAGTTTCCCATCATTGGACTGGGCAAGTCGTCCACTTTGTAGTAGACCGGTAACTCTACAGCCACCTGGTCCTCGAACTCGTCCGGGACAATACGGTCATTCTTTGTGGGATCCTTCCATTCCAGCAGGATCGCAAGCCATCGCCCGTTGTGGACAGCCTTCACGCTGAGTGATGCCACAGACGCCTTGGGTAGCGCGGGGATGGCGATCACCTGCGGCAACATAGTCACTGTGACGGCCGGCGCCAGCTTCCAGAACGTCGCCTGAGGATTCGCCAGATGCCCGCGATCTTTTACTCGGATCGCTTGAAGCGATTCCGCGTCTGAAGGATGGGCTGCCAACGTGAAGCTTAACGTCAAGACGGCGAATGTTGCCGAGCCGCGGCTACACCGTGTGCTCATGATCTTCTTACTCACGAGATATTTGTACGAAAGGTCTGAAACCGTTCGTCATAGGCGGCACGGATCTGAATCGGTTCATGCATCGGCACCCGCACGATCTCGGTACCCTTTTCGTCGTAGCCGATCGCATGACTCCCCTCGATCTTATAGTGGTGGATGATCTCCAGACTGCTGCCGAAAAGGAGGAGTGCGCCCAGCAGTCTGGGATTCTCGGAGGCGGTGCGGTAGGTGGCGATAGCCTCCTCAACCCCCCAGCCGAACATTTGATAGAGAAAGGCCGAGGGCACATGCACCGGGGGGATGTAATAGACATTGGGCTCCAAGCCGAACTGCGGATAGAGCGGCTTGGCCACCTTGGCCAGATGAATCAGGTAATCCAGGGGGTTGTCTTCTCTCGCGTTGTCCGGAGAGGAAATAAACCCTTGCAGGCGGATCTTGCCGATACAGGTGATAGTGCACTGGGTCTGCTGTCCGTTTTCGATGGCCGGATAGCAGCCGATACACTTTTCCGAGACGCGGGTTATAGGATTAAAATAGACCTTCTTGTAAGGACAGGCCGTTACGCATTCGCGGTAGCCCCGACAGCGATACTGGTCGAGCAGCACAAGCCCGTCTTCCTGGCGTTTGTAGATCGACATGCGAGGACAGGCGGCCAGACAGGCCGGGTAGGTACAATGATTGCAAATGCGCGGCAGGTAGTATAACCATTGCATGTGGGGTATATGCAGCCAGGCGCCCTGAGACATGTTGCCGTAGCAGTCGTCCTCGCCGATGTTAGGGCTCGCGTAATCCAAGTCGTCAGGCAGATAGCCGAGAATCCTTTCCCCGCTTGGCGCAGCGTCGAACAGGGTCTGCCCATGGTAGGGAAATGCTCGCATATCCTGAACGCCCAGCTTTTCGAGAATGCGGACGTCCCATCCCAGCGGATAGCACCCGTATGGCTTGGTCTCCACGTTGTTCCAAAACATATACTCCTGACCGCGTCCGGTGGTCCATGTAGTCTTACAGGCTACCGTACAGGTTTGGCACGCGATGCATTTGTTGGTGTCCATCACCATGGCAAACTGCTTCTTTGGCCTGACACCTTCATAGGGGTATTCCATCTCGCGGCCAATCTGCCAATTGTACACCTTCGGCATCGGAATCCTCCCAGGGTGAGCTGTCAGCAGTCAGCCGTCAACACAAACGCTGTCGCGTACGGCTGCAACCACCACCGCTGAATACTGGTGTCATGCTTTGGTTACCTTCACAAACCCGCCTCTTAGATACTGCTTCATTGCGTCGCTCTCGGTGCTCGGCCGAAGCCCCAGCGTTACCGGACGCCACAACCCCTTGCCCCCGATACCTCCATCCTCGGCCTTGGTGAATTTCGCGAGCGACTCTCTCGGGGCGCTGGTAACGCAGTGTACGTCCATGTTAAACCCCCTGGTGATTTCGTGGGTCCACGACTTGCGGGAGATCAGCGTATGGGTCTGGTGCGTGGGTTTGAGCCATGTCCTCGTGAGGCTCTGATGGCCGCCATATCGAAAGAGGGCCTGATAGTGGGTCTCGGCGCTCCTCGCGATGCCGTCGGGTCGCGTTTCGTGCGCCTTAACCGAACTCGGTGTCGCCATGTAGCCATTGAACCACATACGCGTGATGCCTTGTGGAGTACCAGGGTAGTAACGCGCGCGCGCCAATAGTCGGGCAACCTTGTACTCTTCCTTGCGCTTCGGGTCGTTCCAGCCGCGAAAGGGCTGCTCGTCCGGGTCGCCATCAATCCATACATAGTCCCCGTCGTGAATTCCCATAGCCCTGGCGTCGTCGGGATTGATGTCCACATACATCTCGCCCGTATTGGGCATTCGCTTATCACGCCGATAGATATCTCCAAACGGTCCAAAAAGCGCAGCCATGAAATCGGTGTCGATCGGCATGGTGTGAGCCCCGTGGCGGTACTTTGGCGTATGGAATACATGGTCCCATCCGCGATCCTTCAGCGGGTGTACGGAGGCGAGCAGCTCAGGAACAGTATAGATCGTGTTGCGCATCTGGCGGGCCATGTGACTGTGATCGTCCGGAGCGATCCCCCAGTCTTCGGGTCGCTTGGGTCGAATGGCCGGATGAGGGGCCGCTGCGATGTTGCACGGATCGTAGAAGGTGGCCTCTGCCGGCTCTCGATGCACGATAAGGTTTTCTCCCGCATCAATGAATTCCGGCTCCGGGCGGTAGAATTCCAGGCGACCTGTTTTGGTATACCAGGGCTTGGACTCCTGCACCTGTTCAAAGCTGTTGATCCGTGGGTAGGTCCGCGTGTTCAACAGCGCTGGAATCCCGACCTTCGCCAGCTTTTCCAACTCTTCGAAGCGATACCCTTTAAGCGGCGCGGACCCATCGATAATACGTTGCAGGTACACCTCAGCGCGGTTGGCGGCGATAAAGTGCCACATCTGCTCAAAGCGTGAATCGCCGGTCAGTCTGCTCAGCTCGCGCGCTACCCCCAGGTAAGTATCATTGTCGGATACGGTGGTAAAAGCGCGGCGAGCCGGCGTGCGTGGGTAGGCCTGGAGGAACGGATTGGTGTTGGAGGCGGTCATATCTGGGTACTTGAACTCCATCCACGAATCCACGCCATAGACGATATCGCTGAACTCGCATGAGGCCGTCCACCACCAGTCGTTGTAGACCACCAGCTCCGCGCGTGGCAAGGTATTGAAGACGACATCATAAAAGCCTTTCTGGTTGCCCAGGCTGGAGTTGGAGTTGACCTGCCAGATGCTCTTGGTGGGCGTCGGAAGATGGTCGCCCATCGTTATTTTCTTATTGCCCGCCTTCATGATCCGCTCACCGTTGGCCCAGTAGTGCATCGATTCCGGCCGAAGGTAGGAACGGGTGGTAATAGGGCCGATGGGATCCACCTGGGGCCGGAACGGATCCTCTATCGTCCAGCGACCGATTCCGGAAAATAAGGTGTTCTTGTAGGTGCCGGCGTAGCTGCCGATATTCCCCCCATGGCGACCCAGGCTGCCTGCCAACGCAAGGACCAGAAAAATAGCTCGATCTTTGTTGTCGTTGTTCCAGAACTGGTTAGGCCCCATGCCGCAGGCAATGAGTGTTTTACCGCCGCTGGCCGCGATAGCACGCGCTAACGCCCGGATCGCGTCTTGCGGCGCCCACGTGAGTCGGCTGCACAACTCCGGAGTCATATTCGCGTTGAGGTACTCTCGGGTCAGATCAAGGACCGGTCTCACTGCGACTGTGTGCCCGTCTATGAGTGTCACGTTGAAGCTGCCCGAGAGGGCCGGATCGATTCCCAGCTTGGTAAAGTGCGCGCCGAGGTCATCGTGGCCTACGGCTACAGGGCGATTGGCGCGCGTATCCCACATGACGGAATCAGCCAATTCCGGGATCAGGTACTCCGGCACCTGCACACCGTTTTGTTGTGGGGTGGGCGGCGGCGTTTTTCCCGTATGCACCACCTGGGTCCAGTTCTGCCAGGTCTTCTCTTGATATCCGGGAAACAGATCCTTGGCCAGGAGGCGCTCCAGCGTATCCATCCGGATCAACGTAGGCAGATCGGTAAATCGCTTGACAAAGTCGGCATCGTATCGCTGCTCGGCGATTAGCACCTGGGCAAGACCCAGGGCGAAGGCCGGATCCGTACCCGGTCGAATGACCACCACCTCGTCGCATTTACTGGCCGTGGCGGAGTACTCGACAGTAACGGTTACGATTTTAACGCCCTTGAGCCGCGCCTCCGTCATCCAGTGGCTATCAGGCATCTTGGTGGTGATCCAGTTCATGCCCCATACTACCGCTAAGTTGGTGTTTTCAACGTCAAACAGCTCGAAATCATTCGTCTGATCGCCGGTGACCATCGGATGCCCTGGTGGCAGATCGGTATGAAACGAGTAGGAATCCCATGCGCCGGCCCCTTTGGCTTTCTCTGGATCGATATTACGGATGTGGTGGTCGAGGAGCGCCATACTATTGCCCATGCGGAAGGCTCCGAAGATCCGTACAGCCCCTTGCTTGGCCATTCCCCCGCGAAATTTCATGACGCGGGTTCCGGCCCCGCCTACTTGCTCAACCATATCGGGATCATAACCCTGGGCAAGCAGGTATGCCTTGCCCCGCTCGCCGGAATAGGTCTTGGCGATGTTGTACAGGACCTTGGCATGGTAGGCATAGGCCTCCTCGTGCGAGACTCGGACCCAATGATCCCAGCCTCGTTGCATCAGATTCCTCGGCGCCGCCCCGGTCATCGGATCGCGCGGAAAACCCTTATCCACCCATTCCTTGAACCCGCGGCGGATGAGGGCCCCGTTGATGCGGCGATCACCGTAAAATCGACGGGCTAAGACTAAGCCCTTCTGGCAGCAGCGCGGATCCCAGCGATGACTGGTCTTATTCCCATGCAGATCGGTGGCCTTGCCGTAGCCATAGGTGGGCTCGATTCGGATCACGACGTTGTTTTTGACAATAGCATTGAGAAGACAGTTGTGCGTGTCGTTGGGACAGCAGAGAAAGACAAAACTCTTTTCGTGGCGGAAGAGGTCGCGGTAGATCCGCTCCCAGTCGCGGTTGGGATAGGCAGCCAGGGGATTGGGCACCGACACCGGGGCCAGGTAACGGTACTGTGCAAACAGATCCTCGGGAACAAACGCCGTACCAAGTCCAGCCATACCGGCTAGCTTGAGAAAATCTCGTCTGGACAGTCTTCTCATAGTCGCCTCCTCGCTTAGAAGCTTAGAATAGGCAATAACCGTGCCACAGCCGGCCATGCCCCGGTCTCCCACGGTACGGTTATGTCGCGTACTGGAACCCGACACGCCGGCAAGCCCGAACGACGAGAGGTTCAAGCCATCAGTACGCACAGAACCCTGTGCCTCTTTTGCCGTTGGTGAGGGTGTTCGCAAACGACATCCAAACAGATCCGAGGCGTAACCCTCCAAACAGAATGTTTCAGACTGAAACCGACTGCAACATCCTGTTTCATGGAAAAGCCATCGCTCGCCCCGGTTCGCTCCTGCGCTCAGTCCGTCGTATCAGTGAAGTTGCGTAAAAACGGAGAGTTAGAGAAATCTGCTGTGAGATTTCGATTATGGCATGCCGCTTGTTATAAAGAATAGTACTCGTGACAGACGGCGACTCAATCCGCACGCTTCACCTGTCACGATAGTAAGCGTAAAGGAGTGGCGAAACATGAAGCAAATGACGATCAGCATATGCCTGGCAGTCGCGTTGGCGCTGGCCCTGCTATTACCCCAACTATCGATGACCTATACCACAACGCAACACGTGATACGACAAGACGAAATCAGACCGCCCTGCCCGAGCGGTATCGGTACAGGGAGCGCATTTGACGGCACCAATCTCTGGTACTCCTGTTCTGCTCATTCTACAGACTTATACCGCGTCGGAATCGATGGCGTAGTCACCCACTCATACAGGATTGACGGAGGGCTCGGTGCCCTCGCGTACGACCCTACGAGAAACGGAATCTGGGCAGGCTGGGGCAATGGTACGGCCGGCACTGGCGTGGTCTGGTTTATCTCTCTGGACGCCGGCAAACATCTTGTCGGGGCTTCGTTAGCGGGTCGCGTTTCAGAAGGTATCCCCTGCGACCTGAACGATGGTCTGGCCTATAGCGAGCAGACAGGCAACCTGTATTTTAGTACTGCGTGTTCTAGAACGATCCATCGCTACGCCGTCGCACCTAGTTCCTCACCGGCGGTGGGTGCGCATCTACAGGACATCCTGCTCGCAGGTTACTAGAGCATAGCGTCTCATTGTCAGACTGATACAACGGGTGGTTTCGTCCGCACCGGCGAGAGGAGAAAGACAGGATGAGTACGAATAGCCAGCGACAACGAACGGTTCATGGGGCTGCTGTGGGAGAGGAGAAATACATGAGCGTAAAGCATACGGGGTGGGCGTACGACAATCTCTTGATCAAATCCCTTGGTCTGACAGATCGGGAGGTAGAGGTGCTTACCTGGGTCGCTGATGGGAAGACCAATGCTGAGATCGGACTGATCCTCGGCACCAGCCCACGGACCGTGCAGAAGCACCTGGAGCATGTCTTCGAGAAGTTGGGGGTAGATACGCGCACGGCAGCCGCCGTGCGCATCCTCACTCTAACGGCCTCTCAAGAGCCCCACATAGCCCTCCTGCCTGCCGTTGCGGCGTGAGGGGTTGGGGACTTCTTTGCTATACGAAAGATTGTTGCGTTAGCGGCCTTATTATGGTCTTGACATTGAGGCTCACTTCAGATAGTCAATGTCACCATGAGTTGACTTTGAGAGGGTGATTCCTGCGCAGTTCTCATCATGAGGTGACATCATATGAATCACTGCCGATTCCCAACTAAGCGTGCGGTCCTTCTGTCCATCATCTTCTGCTCGATCCTCTCGCTTCTGCTAAGCATCAGTGTTGCGATGGCACAAGAAGCGGGGAGGATTGTGAGCGTCGTCGGACGAGTTGAAGTCTTTCGAGCTCAGCTGTGGCAGCCGGTAGGGCTCCGTGACGTACTGCTACCTGGGGACGTGGTGAAGACAGGTCCGGGAAGTCGAGCGGCCATCCTGCTTGCGGACGAAGTACAGATCAAGATCAACGCCAACAGCACCCTGGAGATTGCGGAGGTGATGCCGCCTCCAGGGAAATCGATTCGTGCGGCCGCCGGCCCTGTCCAGACTATCCTCAACTTGTTGAAAGGAGAGATCTGGAGTCGAGGCCGCGGCCGACCTCTTCAAATTCGTACACCGGCAGCGACGGCAACGATCCGGGGAACGGAGTTTGACCTTCTCGTGAGTCCCGCTGAGGAATCCCGTCTTGCCGTCTTGGAGGGGACGGTCGAGTTGCGCAATGCGCAAGGGGGTGTCGTGGTAAAGGCGGGAGAGCAGGCTACGGCCAGGGTGGGCGAGCCCCCGAGCAAGACTGTCCTGCTGAAGCCGCTCGATGCAGTCCAATGGTCGCTCTACTACCCTGGGATCGTCAGTTTCCGGGACTACCCCCTGACGGGCGTCGCCCCGAATCTTCTGCCTGCAAAGCTGGTTGATGCCGAACAGAAGGTGACCTCAGGACCGGCAGACCCTGTGGCGAGACTGACGCTGGGCGAGATCCTCTTTGATCTTGGCAGGCGGGCCGATGCGCGAAGGGAATTTGAGAAGGCCCTGGCCCTGGAGCCGGGCAATCCACGAGCTCTCGCCGGTCTCGGGTGGGTCCACTTAGTGGAGGGAAGGATACAGGACGCCTTGGCAACGTTCCAGCGGGTGACACCTTCGACCCTGTCGGCCCTCGTAGGACAGGCCAACGCCCTGTATCGCCTTGATCGCTTCGATGAGATGGAAGATGTCGTCGGCGAGGCGAAAAACCGCTTCCCATCTTCTCCGCAACCCCCGACTCAGGCCGCTCTCCTCTATCTCGTTCAGGGCCGGGTGGCCGAGGCGCGCCAGGAACTGGACCGTGCCGTTACCCTTGATCCCGGCTACGCGCCGGCTCATGGCCTCCGCTCCAACATTGCTCTGGTCCGGAACGAGAAGGAGGTCGCACATCAGGCCGCGCAGCAGGCCATTACCGCTAATCCCTCCTCTCCCTCGGCCTACCTTGACCTGAGCCTGGCGAAGCAGGCCGAGTTCCGCCTGGACGAGGCGCTTACAGCGGCCAAGAAGGCGCTGGAGCTTGATCCGGATAACCCCATGGCCATGATCCAGGTCAGCCGCCTCCTCTTCGGCCTCGGACGGCTCTCTGAGGCATTGAGTATGGCTGAGGAGGCGCGCCGACGAGCGCCCAAGGACCCACTGATCACCAGCACATGGGGCTTTCTGTTGTTGACTCAGCAGAAGGTCCAGGAGGCGCTTGTGGCCTTTGACCAGGCGATCGAGCAGGATTCTACCCGCGGCGAGCCGCACCTGGGCCGAGGTCTGGCGCTCTTCAGGCAGAATAAGACAGATGAGGCGGTGCAGGAGATGTGGATGGCGACCCTCCTGGAGCCCAAGGTCTCCCTCTTTTGGAGCTATCTGGGAAAGGCGCTGTATGAGGTGAAGGGCTACTCGTCGGAGATCGACCCCTTTGCCATTGCCAAAAAACTTGATGCGAACGATCCAACCCCGTGGCTCTACGACGCAATCCGGAAGCAGAGTATTAACCGTCCAGTAGAAGCAGTGCAGGACCTGCAGCGATCGATCGCGTTGAACGACAATCGGGCGGTGTACCGGTCACGCCTGCTGCTGGATCAGGATCTCGCCGCGCGGGGCGCGACGCTCGCTCGCGTGTATGATGAGCTGGGATTCAGGCAACGTGCCCTGGTCGAGGGCTGGCAATCGCTGAATATTGATCCCACTGACTATTCGGCACATCGGTTCCTGTCCGACTCCTACGCCGCCCTGCCACGCCACGAGGTTGCCAGGGTCAGCGAGCTGCTCCAGTCCCAGCTCCTTCAGCCGATCAGCATCACCCCGGTGCAGCCGCAACTGGCGGAAAGCGAGCTATTCGTCCTCAGCGGTTCCGGTCCCGCAGACCCATCCATGAACGAGTTCAATTCTCTCTTTGTGCGGAATCGCTTTACGCTCCTGGCTTCAGGGACAGCAGGGGAACAAGACACACTCGGGAATGAACTCGTACACGCTGGTATCTGGGGACCTGTCTCCTATAGCTTGGGCCAATACCATAATGAAACGGATGGATTTCGGAAAAATAACGACCTCAACAAGGATATCTACAATGCCTTTGTCCAGGCGAGCCTCACACCCAATACCAGCGCACAGATCGAATATCGGTTTACCGATACCGTTAAAGGGGATCGAGCTCTCCGTTTCCTCGGCGACCTCCTGCCTAACCTTCAGCAGGAGAGAGAAACGCACTCGGTACGACTGGGTCTCCATCACGCATTCTCCCCCCGTTCCGATCTGATCGCCTCGTTTATCTACAGGAATGTCGAGGATGATCTGCGCGATCGACCAGTCCCTTCTTTTGGGATCGATCTTGCGTTGCAAGAGAATGGGTATTTCGGTGAGATCCAGCACTTGTTCCGAACTCAATCATTGCACGTGATCAGCGGTTTCGGACATCTGACTACCGATCGTAAGGATGTAGCAACCATCGCTCTTGAGGATCTGGGATTGCGGTTCAGTGAGGTGGACACAAAGGATGTGCATCAGAACAACCTGTACGTCTATACCAATATCAACTATTTCAAGCAGGCCACCGTGACGGTTGGCGTGAGCGCCGATTTCTTAAAGGGAGTGAACGTAGATCGCGATCAGGTCAATCCGAAAGTGGGACTGACCTTAAATCCCCTCCCTAATACGACGCTGCGTGCTGCGGTCTTCCGGACCTTGAAGAGACGCCTGATCTCCGACCAGACCATCGAACCGACGCAGGTGGCCGGATTCAATCAGTTCTTTGATGATGAGAATGAGGGGACGGAGGCATGGCGTTACGGTGTCGGAATCGATCAGCGATTCTCACCCACGCTTTATACCGGTGTTGAGGTATCCAAACGTGACCTAGAGCTTCCGTTTCTCACCAGCGATCTTAGCGGTGTTACCCAAAAGCAAAAGGTTGATTGGCGAGAGTATCTGGCCCGCGCGTATCTGTACTGGACGCCCCATACCTGGCTTGCGGTCAGCGGGGAGTATCAATATGAACGATTCGACCGCGATAAGAAGTTTGTGGCAGGAATCAAGGAACTCGACACGCACCGGCTTCCATTTGGAGTCAGCCTGTTCCACCCCTCCGGTTTCAGCGCCAAATTAAAGGTGACCTATGTCGATCAGGCGGGAGATTTCCAATCCCAAGGATCGGAAGAGAATTCCTTTCTACAGAAAGATGATCGATTCTGGATCGTCGACGCTGCTGTGCGTTATCGCCTGCCTAATCGGCTCGGTTTCATCACCGTCGAAGCCCGAAACCTGTTCGATGAGCGATTCAGTTTTCAGGACACCGATCCGACAAACCCACAGATACTACCGGCACGATCGGTCTTTGCCAGGGTGACATTAGCCTTCTAAGATATCGGTGAGACAAATCTATGGAATGAGCATTAGTCTCTTTCATGGCACATCGAGACACCCCGAGCAGATCCCTTGCAAGCAAGATCCAAATCCCACATGAGGAAGGAGGTGAGCAGAGCGCACCAAGACACGTCGATCTAAATGGGAGGCGCAGCGGAAAGCAGTAATCTTTTCTCAGGAGGGACGCACGATGGAAACGCAAGGCAAGCAAGGTCAGGTGGTCATTACGATAGATGTGAAAACTGGTAAACTGGTCAATGTGACGGATGGAGAAGGGCGGGGGTTTGAACAGTTTAAACCGACCCAGGAGGATCCATTGGTCTTTACAGAAGTGTATAATAGTCTAAATGTAGGAACCATCTTCTATGTTCGAACCAATCCCTGCTATGTCTATTATTGGCGAGATGGGAGCTTGCAGCGACAACAAGTACCCTGCCCGTAGTAGCACGATGAGTCCATCCTACTCGTCGACCGAGGTGATTGTTCAAAAGAGCTATCGCCTCACGCCAGCCCATGATGGCGCCCACATCAGTGGTGTGGGCGCCATCGCTGACCCGGGTAGGTCACAACACAAGAGGACGCTACACTAAATGACCAGTAGTGATAGAGTACGGCCTGGCCTGCAGGCCGTACTCATTACCATCTCGACTTTCGCGGCGATGCTTCTTCTCGCGAGCCTCCCCCTCTTCTCCCTGCTCGAGCTAAAGGGATTAGATCTCCTGTTTCGCCTTCGGGGACCCCTCGCCCCGCCCAGCGAAATCGTCGTCATCGCCATCGATGAGCCGTCCTTTGCCGAGATCTCGAAGCAGTGGCCCTGGCCTCGGAGCCTTCATGCCCACCTGATCGATCAACTGAAGAAGGCTGGGGCCAGGGTCATCGGCTTCGATATCCTCTTTGCAGAGCCTTCCCGGCCGGAGGAGGATCAGGCGTTGACGCGGGCTATCCGAGAGGCCGGCAACGTCGTCCTCGCCGGCGAGCGGTCGGTCATCGCCGATCGGCTCTTTCGTCACACGATCCTCGTCGATCCGATCGAACCGTTCAAGACGACCGCGTCAGTGGGGATCGCCACCCTTCCCATCGACCCTGACGGGACCGTTAGACGGCCCCTTCCTGTCCCCCCTGACCTCCCCTCGTTCGCCTCCCAGATCGTCAGGCTGTACCTGGGAGATGGGCGGCACGGGGTCGGCGATCCGTCTCAGGCGATCCTGATCAACCATCTGGGCCCTCCCAGGACCGTCAAGACGGTCTCCTATTACCAGGCCCTTGAAGCCAACCGGATGCTTCCGCCAGGGATCTTCACCGACAAGATCGTCCTGATCGGGCGGGCCCTCCAGGCGGCGCCCGAACCGCAACGCACCGCCCCCGATCTCTTCCTCACGCCGTTCTCGCCCAACGCGGGCAGCCTCACCGCCGGTGTCGAGATCCATGCCACGATCGTCGCCAACCTCCTGGCAGGACAGATGGTGAACGACCTCTCATCTGTGGTGCGCTATGGCCTCCTCTTCTTCCTGGCCCTGATCGGTAGTCTCGCCACCCTGCGTTTGCGGCCCCTCTGGGCCCTCGCGGCGACCGTTGGCCTGTCGGCGCTCTTGCTTGTGATCGCCTATGGGCTATTCGCAGGAGGGCATCTGTGGCTTCCCATCTTCGCCGGCACGGTTCAGCTCGGTCTGGTCTACGGCGGGTATCTGATCGCTCAGCTCTTCTCCGCCCAGCGAGAACACCGTCTTGCCCTGGAAGCGATGAACCGGGACCTGGAGCAAAAGGTTAAGGAGCGAACGGCCCAATTTGTTGCGGCGAATGCAACGCTGGCACGGGAGCATCGCGAGCTGGAGCAGACCCTTCAGGAGCTGGCCGAGACCCAGAACGAGCTCATCCAGTCGGAGAAGATGGCATCATTGGGATTTCTGGTAGCGGGGGTCGCGCATGAGCTGAACAACCCCATCAGCTTCGTCCACAGCAACATCGATTTCATCGGCGACTATGTCGCGCGGCTGAATGGGCTGCTCGATGCGAGCGAGGCCCTCGAGCTACCAGAGGGCCCGGCCCAGCGGCGGCTCGACGAGCTGAAAGCCGAGGCCCGGCTGGACGTAAAGAGCTTGGATGAACTGATCGCCAGTTGCAAGCGAGGGACGGAACGGGTCAAGAAAATTGTTATGGACCTCGGGACGTTTGCCCGGGCGGACGAGGTCACTCCGGTGGCAGTCGATCTGCATGAAGGGATCGAGACCACCCTGAGCCTGCTGACTAAGGAGTATAAGAATCGGATCACGGTCCATCGCGACTATGGGAATCTCCCGCCGGTGGAATGCCATCCCGGCCAGATCAACCAGGTGTTCATGAACCTGCTGCTCAACGCCGCCCAAGCGATCACGACGACGGGCGAGATCTGGATCCGCACCGCGGCCCAGGGCGAGAAGGTCAGCATCGTCATTAAGGATACCGGCTGCGGCATTCCGGACGCGAACTTGGCGAAGATCTTTGATCCCTTCTTTACCACCAAGAAGGTGGGGCACGGGATGGGGCTGGGCTTAAGCCTGAGCTATGGCATCATCCAAAAGCACAGCGGCACCATGCGCGCGGTCAGTCGTAATGGCCAGGGGACGGAGTTTACCATTGAACTCCCGGTGCGGTGGAGTGGAGGATCGAGATGACGCGGTACGGGCTCCTGCTCGTGGATGATGAACGGGATATCTTACAGACCATCGGCCTCACCTTCGAAAACGACTATGACGTCTTTCAAGCCGGCAGTGGCGCTGAGGGGCTGACGATCCTGAAGCAGCACGAGATCGCCTGCATCATCGCGGATCAACGGATGCCGGAGATGACCGGGGTCGAATTCCTGGAGCGTTCCATGGCCGTGCAGCCCCAGGCGATTCGGATGATCTTGACCGGCTACACGGACACCGCGGCCCTGATCCGGGCCATCAACGCCGGGCGGATCTATCGATATATCACTAAGCCCTGGGATCGGGAGGAGCTGAAGATCACGGTCAAGCGGGCCATCGAAAGCTATGAGCTGACCATGGAGAATAAGCGGCTCCTCAAGGAGCTGCAGGCGGCCAACGATCGGCTGCAAACGGAGAATCTGTATCTGAAACGAGAGGTCGAAAGGGATCCCCGCACCGACACCATTATCGGCAAGAGCTCTGCCATGCGGCGGGTCTTCGATCTTATCGAGAAAGTCATCGACAGCTCCGCAACAATCTTCCTGACCGGCGAAACAGGAACGGGCAAGGGGGTGATCGCCCATCATCTCCACCATCACGGCCCAAGGCGGGGGCGGCTGTTTGTCGAGCAAAACTGCGGGGCGCTCCCGGAGACCCTTCTGGAAAGCGAGCTGTTCGGTCATCGGCGAGGGGCCTTCACCGGGGCCGCGCAGGACAAGAAAGGACTCTTCGAAGTGGCGGATGGGGGCACCCTCTTTCTGGACGAGGTCAGCGAGATGAGTCCCACGATGCAGGTCAAGCTGCTGCAGGTCCTGCAAGACGGCCGGATGCGGCGGGTCGGGGAGACCGCATCCAGACAAGTCGACGTCCGGATCGTCGCGGCGACGAATAGAGACTTGGAGTCAGAGGTCACAAAAGGTACCTTTCGGAGGGACCTCTACTACCGGTTGAGTGTGTTTCCCATCAGGACCCCTCCCCTACGGGAACGACGGGAGGACATCCCTTTGCTGGTTCAGTATTTTTTGGAAAAACAGTGCAAGAAGTTGAAAAGGCCGGTTATGGGGCTAAGCCAGGAGGCCATGCAGCGTCTGTACGACTATGACTTTCCGGGCAACGTCAGGGAGCTGCAGAATCTGATCGAGCGGGCCGTCCTGCTCAGCAATGGATCTCGGCTCGATCTGGACGAATGGCTGCCAAGGCCCAGTGATCCTTCCCGCGCGGCAGGGAGTCCCACCCTGACGCAGATTGAAAAAGACTATATCCTGGAGCAACTCCACTCGCGGAACGGCAATCTCGCCCTGGTGGCCAAGGACCTGGGGATCAGTCGCACCACACTGTGGCGTAGGATGAAGGCCTACCAGATCCCCTGGGGTGCCCGGCGAGTGGAGCCTGAAGAATAAGCCCGATCCCGTAATCCTGCCTTCTCCTCTCACTACCCTTCCCTCAGGAATAGCAGTCAGCACTCAGCCGTAGGTCGGGTTAGCGAAGCGTAACCCGACAACTCAGCTGACCGCTGAAAGCTGAGAGCTTCCTTGGTGACGTTTCAGAGTGAAACCGACTGAAATATCCCGTTTCCCGTAACAGTCACCTCTTGCATCCGATCGCCTCCTTCCGCCACCCTAGCCTATCTCTTAACTCCTCTGAAATTACATAGTTAGAGAATCCTGCTTCAAAATCTCTGTTCTGGCACGCCCCTTGTTATCAAGGAGAGTTGTCGTGATAAAGATTTTTCTCAACAACTCAACAAAAGGAGCCCGTGAGATGAAAAGAATGATCGTCACCTTAACCTTCCCTATCCAATTGATCCTGTCTCTCCTGTCCTTGCTTTCGTCGCTCCTATGGGCGCCTGCCGCGATGGCCCATGAACTTTGGGTCTTGACGCCCGAGCAGGCGACCCAATGGAACGCGAGACCCAAGCCCGAGATCTTCACTCAGTTCAACGTAACCAGTCTGTCCATCTACCTGTTGGCGGCCTTCGGCCTGGTCGGCTGCTTCATGCTTTACCGATATGCCGCATCGCGAACGCTCGCCTCACACCTGCGCGCCCGCCTCATGTCGTATGGCGACTATGCGCCGGTAGCGTTGCGCATCGCGCTCTTCATCATGCTGGGGACGGCAAGCCTTGGGCTGGCGCCGCGACTGGGCACTGCGATCATGCAGAGCGCGGTACTGGGAGCACCGGACCTGGAGTTACGCTTGCTTCCTGGCAACTGGAATTGGGTAGCCGTCGTCGAAGGCGTAGTCGCCATTTGTCTGTTGCTGGGCATTTATGTGCGCGGCGCAGCCGCTGCTCTCCTCGGCCTGGGCGTGCTGGGACTCTTTCTCTTTGGCGAGGCCATGTGCGCCTACATCGGGCTGGTTGGCGCGGCCGCGGTCTACCTGTTGTTCCAGGGAGCCGGACCCTATGCGGTGTCGCTCCCATCTTTTCCGGGCACCGCCGCGCTCAACGCCTGGTTCGCAGGCCAGCCCCGCGAGCGGGTGCAGTGGTTGCTGCGAGTTTTAATTGGCGCCGATGTACTCTACCTTGCATTGGCATACAAAATCGCGCAGCCCAACCTCATGTTGGGCGTGATCGACGTCCACCACATCCCTACCCTGGGGCTGGAGCCGGAGACCTTTGTACTCTTGGTAGCCGTAGTGGAGACGCTCGCAGGGGCCTTCATCCTCATGGGGATCATGATCCGACCCTTGGCCGTTGGGCTCTTCGTAGCGTTCACCTTTTTCAGTGTAGTCCTCTGGGAAGGCGTGTTCGCCCACATCATCGTGTACGGGCTGCTAGTCCCGTTGATCACGAACGGAGCCGGGCGATGGCACGCGCCCCTGAAGACGAAGGCAATACTCAATCCTAGGTCCTGGGTCTTAGAAGCAGAGCGATGCGGAGTCGTGAGGATGGGATCTTGAGACGTCTTGATCGGAGCGGCGCAAAATGAGCCCGCATCTTAGGGAGCTAGAGAGGATAGGCGAGGCCATACTGATGGTTAGTGCGAATGATCACGGCTGTCGCAGTTGCTCCCCAACCGGCTGGTCGGCGCGACGCACCAGCCGGTTGGGTCGGCATCGGGGTGCTGGCTATGGCGCTCGGAGCGTTGGTGCTTCGGCTGGTGGATACCTCCCCCACGAGACCTGCGAGCGCCATTCGGACCAGCGTCATCCCAGCTACCCCGCCGTCAGCCTAGCGTCCGTCCCCACAACAACGGAAGCCGGCGCCGCTCCCCCTGGTCTGGCGGCGGACCGTAACCAGGTCGCCTATGCGAGCGCTGCTTCAACTCCCCTGAGGCCATCGTCCCCGTAAGGGATGGCCCACATCCGATTTCTCCCCGCAACGTTGATGCCCTACTCGCCCAGAACGCTCAGGCGCAGAAACAAACCCTCCGCCTCGATGTCTCGGTAATCAACAGCCGGATAGTTGCGAAATCCCCGATCACCTGTCAGGGTGACTCTTGAGAGGTCTATCTCAACAGCACGGAGCGGGCCTCACCGCGCACCTTGATTGGAAGCGCTAATCGTGAGATGCTTCGTCAGTGAAGCTTGGCAACTAAGAACAAGGGGCGCCGCAAGCGGCGCCCCTACATTGCATGGGAGCCTGCCCGGTCTTCCGCGTCGGGCATTGGTACACAGGTCGGGTGATGTCGCAGATTCGTCGGTCGATGATCCTCCTCATTGTTGCTGTCGTCGTCCTGCTTGGGGGCGGTGGCCTGCTGTACCTTAAAATACGGATAGAGGCCGACCAGTTCCGCCAAGCAGCAGAACAGACACTTTCCAAACAACTGAATCTTCCTGTCCGAATCGGCGAGATGTCGCTGTCGTTTCTTCACAGGAGCCTGGAGCTCCGTCAGATCACGATCGGCGATCTCCCCACCGCGACCCAGCCACAGGCCGAACGAAGGATCGATGCACCGCTTCTAATGATTGAGTGGGCCCGTGTGGCGCTCAGGTGGACCTCACTCCTGCGTGGCGCGCCACAGGCCCGTTCCCTGGTCATCTACGGTCCTCAACTACGATTGACTGACAGCCCCACATCGTCATCTAACATCGCAAGGTTTATCTCCGGCCTCAGCGAAATCTCAGAGGATCGGGAAACAGAAGGGTTCCCGATCGTACTGGAGCGGGGAACTCTTACCTATCAAAGCACCGCATCCCCACTCATGCTCCAGATCGATGGCCTCCAGGGTCAACTCTTGTGGCCCTCTCCTGACCAGCCGGTGGTGACGCTGGCAACCGACGACATGATGGTACGGCTGGGAACCTATGACCTTCAGAAGATTCGATTACAAGCACGCGCGCGCTTAACCCATAACGAAGTGCAGGTGGAACAATTCAGTCTGGCCAAGGCCGGCTCGTCACTGACCCTCACGGGCACCATTCCCATGGCCGCAGGGCGCTCGCTCACGGATCTGAGCATCACAGGACAGCTTGACCCGCAGGCGCTGGCGTCGCAGATTGGCGGCACGATCCCGTGGAAAGGACACCTTGCCCTGAAGGGAACCGTCGTTGCCAAAGCCACTCCTGGGACGTTCACGACGAGCCTACTCATTAAAGACGCAACCGGACATCTTGTTGGTCAGGCGGATGCGAGGGTTCAAGACGGCCTTCTGACGGTCAAGCGTCTGTCGCTCGCTCAGGGTGCCAGTCGGCTGACAATGGACGGCAGCATGGACCTGAAGACGATGGCGATCAATCTCAGCCTCGACCTTCGGGGCCGGCTTGAGGATGCGGCCCAATGGGTTGCGACGGATACGCCGGTGGGTGGGCCGATCGTTGTCGTAGGCCGGCTTACTGGGACCCCGTTAAGTCTGGATGGGACCGGTCGCCTCGAGATGCGGCAGATGCGTATCGGAACCGAACAGATCGATGCGCTTGAGGCCAGACTTGCCATCCAAGAGGGTAAGCTGGCGATCCCATCGCTGACGGCGCGCTATCGCGAGATTGCCTTCAAGGCTTCTGCGACCACCGAGGACGGAGGAGGTTATCGGTTTGCCATACTCCCGACGAAGGTCAATCTGGCCTCGATTCCTGGCATGACCGAGCAGGGCAGCAGAGGCGGCGTCGTCGTGTCACTTTCAGGAACTGGCCAGTGGCCTGAACGCCGCGTGGAAGGCGAGCTTGCGCTCAACGATCTGACCCTCTATGGTGTAGAGATTGGCAGCGGACGAGTTCGTTTTGCGCTGGAAGACGATCAGTGGCGATGGGAGCTTGTCGGTAGCCGGACACTCCAGACAACAGGTGTGGCGCCACTGTGGTTGAATGGCCCGATCGAGGTCAAGGTGTCGGCAACCGACCTGGACATGGAGCCGCTCATTCAGGCGCTGCACACCTACCTGCCATTTCCACTCGCGTTGCGCGCTGACGGCCATGGCCAATTCCGTGGAACATTGCCGACGCTGCGCGATCTGACCGGTTGGATCGAGCTGACCGGCATACGAGGAAGAGCCGAATCAACCCTGCTACACATGCGACAGCCAGCCCGCATTGTGCTACAGCCTGACGCGCTGCGGTGCGACTCACTGGAGTTCATCGGCCGGGACCTCGCGGTCACGCTTATGGGGCGTCTCGGATCCGATGGGCTTGTCGACCTTTCCCTTACTGGCCATGCGCCGTTTGGAATAATCAGGCCATGGCTTCCGGTCTTACGCGATCTGAAAGGTACACCCAAGGTGCAACTCTCGATGGTCGGGAAGCCTAAGGCGTTACGTGTCACCGGACGCGCCGAACTGTCCCATGTTCAGGTTAAACCGAAGATCATTCCGATCTGGATCGCTGTGGAGGCCGGCGAGGTGACGTTCAACAATGATCATATCCGCTACACCGTGACAGAGGCTACATCGGCCGGGGGGCGGCTGAAGGGCGAGGGGACGGCGCAGCGGCAAGAGGAATCCTGGCATCACACACTGGAATTTAACTTGGATAACGCCAATCTCGACGCGATCAATGATCAACTGCTGCCGGAGCGGCGATGGGTCTCCGGCACGCTGTCCGCGCACACCGCCTTTGCCTTTGACACCGCGCCGAACCGACCCACCGCTCCCACACTACAGGGACAGCTCTCGCTACGGCTCGACGACGGCAGCCTATCCCACTATCCCGCCATGGTTCGGCTTATTGGCCTGCTCGGGGCACCCACCCAACCGTATCGCCTGCCGGACCTGACCCGGGAACGGATGCCGTATCACCGCATAAGCGCCGACATCGCCGTCAAGGACGGCGTGATGCATACAACTAACCTACTGCTGAACAGCGAGGTCATGCGACTGACAGCCGAGGGCCGGATGAATCTAGCCGACCAACGCGTGGATCTGGACCTGGCGGTCAGACCGCTGCACGTCCTGGAGCGTGGTATCCGGAAAATCCCGCTGCTGGGCCGCCTACTGTCTAAGAGGCAGAGTCTTATCATCACTCACTTCGATATGGAAGGGCCATGGGACGATCCCACCATCTCCGTTGCGCCGGTCAAGTCGCTGAGACAAACAGCCCGTGACTTCCTTCTCTTTCTGCTGCGTGCGCCCTGGCGCGCCATCGCACCCACCCGCTAACCTCATCGGGCGCTCCACGCACATTAGGTATCCCCTGCTCTCCGGCTCAGATCGAACTGTTCTGCGTGCGCCTTCGTTCGCCGTAAGTCCACCTTGCCGGTACCGAGGAGTGGGATGCTATCAATTGGGAAAAAGTTTTCCTTCCGCGGCAGCCAAAGATTCGGAAGATCCAGTCCACGGAGGCGGCTGAGGAGTTCGTCTACGTCGACTCCCAACTCCTCATGCAGGACCATAAGTCGCTCGCCCTTTTGTTCGTCGGGAAGCGAAGTGACGACGCACCTGAGCTCGAAAGTACCGAGCGCCTGCTGGATCGCTTCCTCGATCCTGATGTGCGGAACCATCTCACCGCCGATCTTGCTGAAACGAGACAGTCGATCAGTGATACTGAGGAATCCGTCAGGGTCAAGCCGGCCGATGTCGCCGGTCACGTACCACCCATCACGGATCACCTCTCCTGTGCGTTCAGGATCCTTGAGATACCCCAACATCACGTTGGGACCCTTGATCAGAACCAGCCCCTCCTCGCCGACCGATAGCTCAGCGAACGTCTCAGGATCGACGATGCGGACCACGATTCCAGGAAGCGGATGACCCACAGTCCCAGGCTTGTGTCCGACCTGGCGGGAGTCTTTCACAACGACATCGGGAATTCCCACCGACACCACCGGCGAGAGCTCGGTACAGCCATATCCCTCCAGCAGCGTGATGCCGAACTTGTCCATGAATGCCTCCGCCAGGGCCGGCTTCAGCTTCTCGGCACCGACAATCGCTAATCTGAGTGTGGCGAACTGTTCCTTTGTACATCGCCTCAGATAGGATAGATAGAAGGTCGGGGTCCCGATCAGCAGCGTCACGCAGTGCGCCTGGCAGAGCTGGCCGACGGTCCGTGCATCCAGCGGGTTCGCATGATAGACCACCCCGAAGCCCGACAACAGCGGGAACCATAGCGAGCCCGTAAAGCCAAAGGAGTGGAAAAATGGGAGAATACCTAACAGACGATCCTCTCGATCAATCTGAAAGACTTGCTGGATCCCCTCGACGTTTGACACAATATTCTGATGGCTCAGCATCACCCCTTTCGGTAAACCGGTGCTGCCGCTCGAAAAGATCACTGTGGCAAGCGCATCCATTCCCACTCCGCGGGGCAAGATCAGGCGCTTGAAGAGTGCCATCGGCGTAAGCCTGGCGAGGAAAGCGGCGGCGAGCTTCCGGGTCGCCGTGAAGGAGCGACTCACGTCCTCTACGAAGACCATTCCATCACGTCGGGCCAACCCCGCTTTTTCGAGGAATTGCGCAGAGGTATAGATGGTTCGGATTTCAGATCGGTCGATGGCAATATCCAGGGCTTCGGTCGAGGCAGTGTAATTGAGATTGACCGGCACCTTACCCGCCATGCTGATGGCAATGTTCAGCAGCGCCGCCGGTACCGACGGCGGGAGCAAGAGGCCGACCATCTCCTCACTGGCACACCGCCTCACCACGTCGCGGCGAAAGAGAAGAGACCCAACCAATACCTGGCCGAAATTAAGAACGCGCCCTAGCGAATCAGCCATTGAGAACCGCCGCCAGTTCCGACGAGCCGTCGATACAAACGTCTCGCAGAGCGGCTGCTGATCAGACCGCCGATGGAGGGCAGCCTGCGCGCTCAGATGCACCACCGCCTGACGGGCTTGCGACGCGGTGGTTGCCTGAAGCGGTGGTCCAAATGAGACCGTCACGGGGTAGGGGATCCGGCGAGGCCGCTTGAAAAAGGCGCGGCCTCCTTGGAAGCTGAAAATGCTCCCCCAGACACGGTCGAGGTGAAACGGTACGATAGGAATCTCACTCCCTTTGACAATCGCCTCAAACCCCTTCTTAAAGGGCAGTAAGTTGCCGGTCCGCGTAATCGATCCTTCAGCGAAGATACAGACGATCTCCCCTGCTGAGAGGCGCTCGCGCGCCAGCCTCAACGAGGCCATCATCTCCGATCGGGAATCGGTATTCGACACCGGAACTGCGCCCATCAACCTGGCCAGCCAACCAATCCCACGAGCCTCGTAGAGCGGTCGGTACATCAGGAATCGAACGAAACGCTGGGTCGAAGCACCGATCAGGAAGGGATCGACGAAAGAGACGTGGTTGCCCACCAAAAGAGCCGGCCCCTCCTTCGGGAGATGCTCGCGCCCCAAGACAGTAACGCGGTAAAAGGTGTGCGTCAACAGCCAGAGCGAAAATCTCATCAGAAAGACGCTCAATAGATGCGCGGCGAGTCGCGCGGCACATCCTAGGCGCCGGAGCAGCGAGGAGAACCCACCAGACTGTGTGATCCTCTCTGCGTTCATTCCTGGACCTCCACTCATCGTGAAGACCTGCTTGTATTGCTAATGTGTTGTCCCAAGAACTTCTACACCTCCTCACTGTAAAATGCAACGCTGCTACTCGTCCTTCACGACAGTCGTTCCAATCGCTTGCGTCGTTGCGATCTTACTCCAAGCTTATCTCGCTCTCGATCTGTGTGCGGCTGTGCTCATCCCACTCGGGAGCGATCATCCGCCATTTGTACTGTGATTCCCGACGGCCGGCCGTGATGTCGAGACGCTTCTGCGCCTCTGCCCAGCCGCTCGCCATCAGAAAGGCATGCGGAGCGTTCAGTCGCTTGGACTGACGCTTCTGCGCGTACTCGACATTCAGGCGGCACAGTGCTTCATCGAAGGCGGCGAGAAAACTGCCAAGTTGGCCGTGTCCGGCGCCGGGCTCCGCCGATTCCACCAACACGTCGTAGCGGCTTTCCAGCAGGTTGGCGATAGCGCGCACCTGGACCAGCCTCAGCCCAACCCCCTGTTGAGCCGATCTGGTTGCCTCGAGGACGTGATTGGCATGAAGCTTTTCCCCGGTGATGTTGGTCATCTCGCTGCCCTTGCGCACAAAGGCCACCAGGGGCGCGCGTCGATGGAATCCCTCGACTCGAACGATATCGTTCATGTCATACCGGTACAGGCCGCTTGCGGTCGTGACGACCATAGAGTAGGTCTGACCCGCCTCGACCTCGTGCGCCAGCAGCACCGGGGGGTTGGTCTCCCCGATCGCCTGTTCCGGGATGAATTCATAGAAGTTGGTATTCAGCAGCAACATGCCCATGGATGTTCCGTCCTCCAAGGTGAGGCTGAAGGTCGCCTCGCTGGCGCGATAGCCCGGATCGCGGATCGGGATGGCGCCATAGTTAGCCTTCAACAACCCTGCCTGAAACCCTCCGCTGCCGCCCAGCCAGCAGACCAGGAGGCACAGATCGGGCCAAGCATCCTTGAGGCGGAGCCGCCCATGTTGCCTCACGCACTGCTCCAACATCCTGGCGCGTTGGGGATCGGCGGCAAGAGCATACTTGAGTTCGTCGAGCAAGTGGGCTGAATCCTGCCGGACCTCTGCGGGGGGATCCGTACCTGCTATACCCAGGCTGCCATCGTGAATCCCTCTAATGAGCGCCTCCGCCTTCGCCTCGGCCAATGTCGCCAGGCGCAGCAGGGTACTGGGATTTGCGGTCAACAAGGCAGATACCGAGTATTGCAGCGCGAGGCGCAGCGCCACGAAATACCGCAGATCGTAATCGGCAATCGTCATCACCTCATAGGGCAGTGCCACCATGCGCCTCACGAGCCATGGCAGACGCTGATAGGACAAGCCGGACATAGTGCCAACCGGCAACCCGCATGGGGTAATTCCCTCCACCGCCGGGCTGACCAGGGTCAGGATGCGGTGCCGGAAGAATTCCGGATGATCACGACTCAGATATCGGAACCAGATTCGGCCGACCGCCGACAGCTCGCGACGCGTCGCCTCCGTCACCGGCACCAGTTTCGGAAGGCCGGTGGTTCCACTGGTAGACGTAAACATCAGAGGCGGATCGGCAGTAAGAACGCCGGGTTCGCCGTGCGTCATCCTGTCAATGTAGGGGCGAAAGCCCTCGTAGTTCCGAATGGGAACGTGACGGCAGTAGCCCGCTATTGCGCCGATGCGCGAAAACTCATGCTGTCGTCCGAACAGCGTATCCCGGTTGCGCATGAGCAGCACTGATAGAAATTCCTGCTGCGCCCGTTGCGGGTCCTCGGCAGCGTGCTGCAACCGTCGATCCTCCCGCCAGCCCAACGCTTTCATCGCCCCGCACACCATCTCCTTATCCTCCCTCTCCTACTCCGCGAGTTGGACGACCCGCGTGGCGTACTTTGCGAGGATGCGTTCCTGAACTGTGATGCCGTAGCCGGGGCCTGTCAGTACCTGCGCCTCGCCGCCATAGCCAAACCTGATATCTTCCTCGCTCACATCTTCAGTCAGCAGGTGTGTGCCGAAGGAGCCCTCCACAAACCGAACTCGCGGAATCGCGGCGGCAAGGTGCCGGCCTGCGGCTGATAACACTGCCGTCTCGCCCACGTGGGCACCCACTTGCACCTGTACGCCATGCGTATGCGCAACCTCCGCAATATCGAGCGAGGGGACGAGACCGCCACACTTAGAGACGCGGATGTTGAAGATATCGCATGCACCGGCCTCCACCAGCGCCAGCGCATCCTCCACCGTGGCCAGCGACTCATCTACGACAATAGGAATAGCGGTCCGCTGCTTGAGAGATCGCAGGGCGCCAGGATCACGACATACGATCGGCTCCTCTATTGCGTCGATCCGGTAGGGCTCAAATTGCGCGAGCATGCTCGCTGCCTCCTCCACATTCCAAGCGCCATTGGCATCGACGCGGAGCGACATCTCCGGACCGCACACCTCGCGCACCGCCTTCAGTCGCGCCACGTCATCGCCGCTTCCTACCTTCACCTTGATCGCCGACAATCCCGCGCGCTTCATCTGACGCCCCAGACGCCGTGCTTCTTCTACGCTCACGGTCCCGACGACGCCACTGTAGCGAATGCGCTGGCGTCGCGCCGGCAGCAATTCGGCCAGACCAATCCCCGCCTCCCGAAGCAGACAGTCGAGCAGAGCCAACTCTACGGCGCAACGGTATGCGTGCCAGCGCACCCTGTCTTGTGGTGCAGGGGTTGGAATGAGCCGGCTGATCAATCCCAGATCTGTAGTGGTGCGAAGAGCCGGAAAGGTGATGGTGCGAAGAGTCGGCCAGATCTCGGATGCTATAGAGGTCATCGCGCCGTCAAGGGTTTCGCCGGTAACATATGGCCGCGGCGCTCCCTCCCCAAAGCCCACAACCCCCTGATTCGATTCTACGCGAGCAATCAGCGTTTCGCTGACGGTTCTGTGCTTGACGCTGTGGCTGAACGCTTGCGCGAATGGCAATTCGAGGTGGTACAGTGTGATAGACCGGATTCTCATAAGCGCACGCTCATGGCCTTCAATTGCGCCAACGGAAGTTCACCGAAGTACCGCGTCGTGAACGGGTTGACCCGCATGGCCATCTCGGCGATACTGAGCGCCTCGACGAGGGGGATGTCATAATATGTGACGTAGTCATCAATTGTGGCGAAGGCCTCTTCGGCATGCCGCTTATCCATCACGCCATGGTGTGTAAACCACTCCAGTGCGGAGGCATCGAGTCCCCGGTGCCCGGCCAGGGCCTTGGCGATCCGGTCGGCCGTCTTCGAGAGCATATACTCAAACGCAAATACCTCGACCATCACCGCAAAACCAACCTCCTTGAGCGTGCCGAACAGCAGGCGCTGACACGCCGCCGCCCGTAACATCTCTTGCGATAGCCGATCGAGCTCCCCCAGTGAAGATGCGAGTCCGGCTCCCTCCGCCAAGCGAACCAGCAATGCCGGATGCGCAGCCTTATCCTCGATGCCCATCTCCTCCAGGAGATTCCGCTTCACTCGCTCTCGCGCAACGGGGGGCGCCAGCGCGAACACAAACGCGAGGAGCTGGGGCGAGTGACGGTGGGCTCTGATGACATTCGCGGCAAATCGATCGTACCCTTCTCGTGATAATCGACCCTCTTCCAGCGCGCGAAACTGATCAGAGCCGATCAGTTCACCGGTCTGTCTGGCGTAAAGCCGTTCAATCATAGGGCGTACCGAATCTGACATTTGATATCTCCTCTCTGAATATGAGTTTCGAGACATGACCTTGCTCCATCCTTTGTTACCGAAATTCAGAAAAATCAGCGAGCAATGCCTTAGCGCAGGCATCGGCGACTTCATTCAGTTTGCCCTTCAAGAGCACCGCGTTACTCTGGGTCCATTCGTCAAGGGTATATCGCGGCTCGTCCTGGCTTGAAATAGCAGCGTAGTTCAGTTGGTTGAAGCTCTTCGCGGTGTATGTATGAGCGGCTCCCATGGAATAACAGGTGCCTTGCCAAAGAATCTTTGAATCCTCCGAGCGCAGGAGCCGGGCCACCTCCGGGCTTTGCGGCCCACCCTGATACTGCGAAGCCCCTAACTGCAACAGCCGCACGTTGACAACATAGCTGAGAAAAAACCGGTCTGCTGCGAATGGATTCAGCGAGGGTTCGCGTGATAAGACCCAGAAGGCCGTGATAAAATCCAGCGCGACTCCCGCACTAAAGGAATCTGCAAGCTGATGAGGTTCGTAATGAATGGCGGGCTCGCTGATGGGATGCAGATTCGTGAAGTGCAGCTTCGTACTCAGCGCATCCAGGAATTGCGCTTTGACGGTCAGCACAGGGTCCTCGATGGCATACTCTCTCCGGACCCTATCGCCTTCCCGACTTGCCTTCGTCTGGAGACGTTCGCCCGCCTTTTGACTGAAGTAGAGTCCGAATGGAGGTAACTGGGCGCCCAACCCCTCCAGGAAATTGGCGCCGGCGTCGCTCATCTGAACCTGAAAATAGGCCGGCGTCTTGTGGTGTAGGACGATAATCTGAGGCTCTTGCTGCAACCGAGCCAGATCGTTTGCCGCCAGCGGCGTCGGCCTGGCTATTTCAGGGGTAGTTGTAGCGCAGCCGACCGCGAACACGATAAGAAATCCGGCGATGAAGCGTATTAGATGTCGCATCTGATCCTTCCTCCTGACGCCGATCCTGCACATTGTCTGTACATAACAACATACGTTGCAGGCAGTTTGTCATCCCGGGCTTGACCCGGAGTCCGGTTATTGGGTACCCGTCGTCGGTGTCGGCTTCACCCATGCTTTGTCCCAGCCTCCCCATCTTTCCACCCATCCCTCCTTTGCCATCCAGTCGCAATACAGGATTCTCATCCACAAGCGCTCATTCGGCGGATCCCATCGGCAATGCTTATCCGCATCCTCTCGCTTGTGTCGAACCTGCGTAACGATATTCACTGCTCCTCGATCGTGATCCTCAGGTTGGCGCCCCATCTTCACCTCAACGATGTCTCCGACCCCGACATCGATTCCATGCGGAACATAGAACCAAATGCTTAGATCGGAATCGCCGCAGCAGTAGACCCTGCCCCTTGCTACGCTTCCATCACGTAAATCAGCGTCCTGTATCCTGGAGGCGATCAGGTGATCATAATTCTCCCCAAATGCGAGGATATCTTGCCGGGTAGCCAGGGCTGTTACCTGAGTCACGCGAACAACGCCCGTGTTCTCACGAAAGACAGGATGGAGCCGTGAAACGCTCGCACACGAGGTAAGCAGAGGAATGACTGCGGTGAGTAAGAGCCAGCGTGTTCGAGCGTCGTTCATGCGTAGCATGAGCCCACCTCCATGTTATTGCGTCTCTTCTCCACTCTTCGTTTCCAAGGGGATCTCGTTGTTGTGATCGTCCCGCAGCTTAACCGATTTGACCCGTTGCTGTTCGTCATAGGTCACGATGACGTTCATCTTGGTTCCACTGTGATGCGACTCAATCGGCGTCCCGATCAGTTCCCATAGCCCCAAGCTGAAGGTATCCGCAGCAGTATGCCAGAGGACCCGTGAAGCTCTGGCACCTCCGGAGTAGCCCTGGACAAATTGAAAGACCTCGACATCAGAGCCTTGGCTGTCCTTACCGTGCCAGGCAGGGTTTCCGAGTTCCTCTCGGACGGTGGCCTGAGGCGTCCCCTCAGTCAGCACTGTAAGATCCTTGCGTCCATGCTGGTTAGCAGCCATGTAGATGCTGCACGACGACAGCAATATGCCGACACCGAACAATGAAGCAATCCTGGCAATAGACATTGTGCGCTCCCTTCAGTTCGATTCCGTACGAGGGAAAATCTCCTCTACGGTCTTCTCAGCGATTTCCCTGTAGGCTCGATTGAGTTCATTTTGGAAGCCCTCCGGGTCACCGATCCATTCCGCCAGAGTCCGCTCCTCCTCACCGGTGTAGGCGATCGAGCTCGAATAGAGTTCGGCATTATCAACCGTGCGGATCAACCGCCTACTCACGGTCATGACCAGGCGGAGGGGCGAAGCCGCTGACTGCCCTTCATGATTGAGTGTCGCACTCCTTACTACGACCTCTAGCACCGCCTGAATGCCTTTCTGCGACAACGGACGATAGTCGGGCTGCTCGCAGGCATCTCTTGGACCTCGGTCGGCCAATACCGTGAGAGTATGGGACGTTTTTCCGCGGCCGATGGCGACCACGCGATCCCGAAGGTCACCCTGGATGACTTCTCTGTGAGCCGCAACAATCTCGATGGCGGTGGCCTCTCGTTCGTAGAGCGGGGCGGCACGCTCGGCACGCTCAACGACAGACTCCTCGGGTGTAATGGCCTCGACACCCGCTGCTAGTAAAAAAAGTACTGGTAAGGCAAAGATTAACGGAATAATGAGAGGGAAGATAGCCATAGGGAACAGTACCTCCCTCCAGGCAAAGGAAGGCCGAGATGTTTGTGGCACATCCTTCGATAGATCGCTGCAGTTTGCACCCTTCGCCATATCGACTCCGATATCGAACCTCGGTGCGAGGCGTCCGGATGTGACGGCTACCTTCAGAGCAGTCTCTCCGGGTGGAGGCGAAGGAAGCTCAAGCATGGACCCCTTATCCGATCCGTTGCTGGCACAGCCGAACTGTGCGAGCAAGACCAGGACGAGGATGCCGGCGATCAGCGGGTGACGCCTAGGCCTTCCCTGACTTCCCCATCCCAATCTTCGAAATGTGTCACGCGCTTTCATTTTCGCCTCCCCCCTTTCGCAATCCACCTTCAATCTCCGATTGATTGACTTGCTTCCGCTACGCTCACCGATCCTTAACGCAAAGGGTGTGCCAGAGGCCGCGATCCTCCAAAGATCCTTTATCCGCATATACTTACGAACCACGAGCATTCTCCCGCACACTTGAGGATGTATCCTTCAGGTGAAGGCGTGTATCTGTTGAGAGACACCCTCACTTTGCAGGGTCGGATAAGTGTCGATTTGCCAAGGGCACCATCAGCCCAGGCCGATCATCGATAAGAGGCGGCAGAGATTTTAGGTGTGAACCGTAGTCGCGGAGTTGTTGCGAGATTTAGGGATGCAGAACAGATCGTCCCCTGCCTGGATAATCTCCCAGAGGGTCCGATGACCTTTATCGCTATTGTATCGGGCGACAGTGAATCAGAAAGAGGGGTGGGGGCCGTGGAGTTCAGTGGCGAGATCGCTCAGCGACACGGCCTCGACATCCTGCCCAAGCGGGAATCGCTCCGCGCCCGGATACACCACGAACCGGCGTACAGGATTCAAGTCCGCGCAGGCCGTATGAAAACCCCGCTCGGGACGCGGCGCGAGGCTGCGTTTGACCTCGATGGCCTACATCCGACCGCCTGGCAGATGAAGCAGCGGGTCGATCTCCGCGCCACCGCTCGTGCCGTAGTAATACGCCTCGAAGCCTTCGGGCGCGGACGCGATCACGTTCTCGATGACGAACCCCTCCCAGCTCGCTCCGGCTATAGGGTGTGCGAGCAGCGCCTCCAGATCGGCGATACCCAGCAGGGCGTGAGCTAAGCCGCTGTCGCGCAGGTACAGGCGCGGGGCCTCGATCAGACGCTTGCCCACGTTGGCGCGCCAGGGCGCCAGCCGCCGGGCCAGCAACAAATCCACCAGCAGATCCACGTAACGCCCAGCCGTCTTGGTATCCACCCCCAGGCTGCGCGCCAGCTCAGCCACATTGAGCGGTGCGCCCTGGCGGTGCGCGAGCATCGTCCAAAATCGGCGCAGCGTTTCTGCCGCAATGCGCGTCCCGAACTGGGGGATGTCTCGCTCCAGATAGGTGCGGATGAAATCCCGCCGCCAGCGCAGGCTCTGCTCATCACTCTGGGCGAGCAGGCTCTCCGGAAAGCCGCCCCTCAGCCACAGCGTGGCCGCATCCCTGCCTGTGGGCTCCCGCACGGTGAGCGGCATCAGTTCAAGGAAACGGACCCGCCCGGCAAGGGATTCACCCGACTACCGCAGCAGGCCCAGAGCGACCGAGCCCAGCAGCAGGTATCGCCCGTTGCCCTGGCCGTTGCGCCGAGCGCAATCAATGAGCCCGCGCAGGATCGAAAAGAGATTCGGCGTGCGGTGGACCTCGTCGAGGATGACGAGCTTGTCCAGGTGGCGCTCAAGATAGGCTTCCGGCTCGGCCAACTTCGTGCGATCTTGTTCCGATTCCAGGTCCAGATACAACCCGCCCAGCCGTTTCCCTATCTCCAGCGTCAACGTGGTCTTGCCCGCTTGCCGCGGGCCCAGTAGACAGACCGCCGGCGCTTCACCGCAGCGGAATCGTACAACTGTCGGTCAGAAGCGAAGCTTCGTTAGCTTTACACTGCTCATCGACTTGCTTTTTGAGGTCGGTCGTCAGCGCTTTCAGGGCCTCTGCGAGCGCAACAAATACTGCCCGCCCTTCAGAATAGAAAACTATGTTCGTTGTCACGTCAGTGGCAGCGCCAAAACCAACAGCCTGAACTTCAACACCTTGCGCATGTTGCGCGATGGCACTGATTCTGACCATCGGCATCGTTCTTTCCCGGCATAAGTAGGCCCATGGAGGGTAAATACGTCAACATCATATAGGCCCAAAGCAAAAGAAATTCAGAGTCGGCTCGTGGCTTATAGAAGAAAGAGACCTGCAACCGAAGCGATTTGATGGCTGTACAGGGTTGCGGCGAGGTCGGAGCCTCCTCCAAGGCAAGCGCCAATGCCGATCGGAAGGTTTCGGTCAAGACATAAGCTCCCCAACAATCCTGACATCCGCTCATTGAATTCATCAGCTTTACAGATTCGAACGTCGCGCCACCAAGACACGGAATTGCCGCCCATTCCTCCGATGTCGCAGTTGATTTCATGTGTTATCCTATCTTCGAGGCTGCCGGTTGAGGGTAGTCTGTATCATATAGAGGAAAAAAACCCTTCTTCCCACGCCCAAGGGACTCAATCGGAACAAGTCCCTCGGAGTCGGTCTTCTTGGCATAGGTCATCCCAATGCAGCCGTTGAGAAACACTGTTACGCTAAGCAATGTTGAGGCGATGAGGACGGTTTTGAAGCTGTACACGGTCGACATCTCTACCCGCTCCCCAGTCCAGAGACTGCTTCTACCATCATTGAGGCGAACCTGTCGATTGTCGTCCAGCGCCATCCCATCTATTGGTTTACGTTCCCATCGGGTCTCAAACCTGTCAGCTTCTCAGTGATTTCTTGGGCGAGTTTCTCAACAGCCCTCGCTTGTGTCTCAGGAATGAACATCAAATGGAACATCCACGCCAGCACCACGAACTCGGATTTTGCTGATGCCGTTAAGGTTCCAAGGAACCTTCCGGATGGCATTTCCCAGATACCCGCTTCCAGGCTCGTTTTGTGTCCGCACGCCGCCACACCAAAAGGAATAAAGTATAGGGGTACATGTATTGTGGTTTCTACTTGTTCTTTGACAAAAAGCAGGTACCGCACTTGCGGCTCTGTGATCTTGGCTCTAAAGTTATCAGATAATTCCAAATCAAGGCCGAATTGTGGTTGATCCCCACCTAATATCGATTTCAGCTCTTCACTCCATCCTCTTGTTGTCAATATTGCTGGATTACCATCTCGAATCGAATCGCTTAATCGGCCAATCGTATCCCATTGGGGACCCTTAAACGCAAAATGCCTGCACTGAAAAATGAAATATAGATTTTCGGTCGGCTCAGGAGGTTCCGCATTCATTCCATCGACCAGAATAGCTTCTTCCTTGCCTAGTGGCTGACTAATCCGGAGCGTATTATCGACGCTTAAATGAGAGGGTACGGGAATCTCTGCACATCCGGAAATGATGATCGCAAGAACGATAATCCAGCCGCAGCAACGCAACCTCGCAAGAGTCATCCGGAATGCAGCAAGCAACGCTGACAGCGCGCTGACAGGTGTGAACCTGTTAGAGAACCATTCTGACATTGTTAGCCTCCTTTCATTCACCAACCCTTGGCGAAGCCGAGGTTTGTTGAGCCAGAGGCGAAGCTTCGTTAGCCTTACACTGCTCATCGACTTGCTTTTTGAGGTCGGTCGCCAGCGCTTTCAGGGCCTCTGCCAGCGCAATAAATACGGCCCGCCTCTCAGAATCGAACCCGGCGCTCACCGTAACACGCCTCGCAGCACCAATACCGACAGCCTGAAGTTCAACGTCCTGCGCAAGCTGCGCCACCCCGTTGATTTTCACCGTTACATCCATCGGAGCCGGACACAGCACAAACAATGATCCTCCACAAGTCACGCCATAGACGACAGCCAGGGGCAGAAGCCATAAGGAGGCCTCCCCCTCTGGCGGCTTATAGACAAAAGTCACTTCTAGCCTCAGTGATTTGATAGGCGTCGAAAGTTGCGGCGAACTCGACGTGTTATCTAACGCATGTGCCAACGCGGATTCGATGGTTTGCCTCAACGCGAAGGCCCCACTGCAATCTTGGCATCCAGCCAGCGAATTCATGAGCGTCACAGAATCAAGCGTCACACCCCTAAGATACCGGATTGCCGCCATCTCTTCTGGCGTGGCGGTCGATTGCATCTGTTCTCCTATTTTTGTTGCGGCTGGTTCTGGGTAGTCGGCAGAAGAGAGGGGAAAATACTTTCTCAGACCCCCAATCGGAACCAATCCCTCCGAATCGTTTTTCTTGGCATAGGTCATGCCGATGCAACCGCCGAGAAGTAATGTTGCAATGAGCAACGTCGATTCGATGAGAACAGCTTTGGACCTGCGCGCTCTTAACATTTCCCTTTCCTCCTGAGCCATGAGACCGTTCACTTCGATTCCGGTTGGACAAACGCGAGCTTCACGATCATCTCAGCAATGCCCGTATAGGCGCGATCCAGTTCACTCCGGAAGATCTCCGGGTCGTTGACCCATCTAGCCAACGTCCACCCACCCCTGTTCTGAAAATCGAGATAGGGAAGTGAAGCGGCATGGATTTCGGTATTGTCAGCAGTACGAACCAACCGCCAGTTCACGAACATGACCATTTGAAGGGCCGGATCCAGGCGTATCATATTGCCATGCAATTTCACCCTCTCTGCCACAACCTCGAGTACCGTCTGAATGCCTTCCTGCGACAGCGGACGGTAGTCAGACCGCTCACTGATGGTGGAAGGACCTCGATCTGCCAATGCGATGAACGTATGAGGCGTCTTGGCGCGGCCAACTGCGACCACGCGGTCCCGAATATTTTCCTGGATCCTCTGAGCCGTGACAATCTCACGGGCGGCGGTCTCACGTTCCTCGATCTTAGCGGACGGTTCGGCCATAGTAGCCCCGATGACAAGGCCAAGTGGTACAGTAAAGGGTGCAAAGATTAACCCACCTAAACCCATCACCGCCCCTTTTAAAGCACCCCCGGATGCGCCCTTCGCCGGACCCATCACGGTATCGAATGTCGGTGCGAAACGTCCGGACGTGACGGCTACCTTAAGAACGGCCTCTCCGGGCGGAGGGGTAAGAACGGGAAGACTAGCGCAGCCAAACTGGGCAACCGTAGCCAGAATAAGGATACTGGTGGTCAGCGGGTGCCGCATCGGCTTCCCCAGGCGCAGAAGGCGATGTGGGGCGCCACACAACAGACTCCAGAACACCTCACGTGCTTTCATTTCGGCCTCCGGCTTTCGCAATTCATGATCCAGCATCGATTGATTGACTTGCTTCCGCTACGCTCACTGATCCTTAACGCAAGAGGTGGGCCAAGGGCGGCAGCTTCCCTCAACCCCTTTATCGCTGAAGAGTTACAGACGACGACGATTCCGGCGCAGGTTGGCAACTGTATCCTTTAGGTCAAGGTATGTATCTGTGAAAAGATGGCCCCGCTTCACTGAGAGCTTGACAAGAAGTGCCGGCAGCCTCGGCAACGACCTTTATCAGCAACTCGGCCATTTTTGGGTCAAGTGCGTTTCGGCTTGCGTATCTAAAGTCATTCAGGCTGTATCCGCTTGTGTATCAGGAGCGGCTGGTCCAATGCGGAGGCCATGGTTAGGCGAGAGAACCCTAACTGTGCGGAAATACGAGAAGAGTAGATGCTTCGCGTTCGGTTGCAGGCAAGGCGTCGCGGTTGGCACAGCACCTGCTCAGGTTAAGGACAAGCCAGGTATTACCACACGGTAACGTGAACACCTGAACTAGTTCTCAAACAGCTAAGGAGGATGAAAATGAAGACTCAGAACAGTGCGATCGTCTTTACGGCAGCAATGATCTTCGTTCCTTTGGTAGCCTCCGCTGGAGGAGGCTACGAGCAAGCGCGAATTTATTCGCGATCGCCCAACTCATTACGCGTAGAAGGCTTTGTCGACAAAAATAATAAGGTCAAAGACTTTAATCTCGCTAAAAAGAAGTTGAACATGCCCTACAAAACTATCAAGCGTATGGCTGCTAAAAACGTCACCACCAACCAATGCTTCCTTGATGCGCCAGTTGAACAACCCAAAGCGGAGAGATTCGGGCATGTACATTATCCTGCGACACCTGATGGGTATAACCAGGTCATTGCCTGGTTGAGCATTACCAATGATGGAATCGCAAATGGTAGCGTCGAAGTCAGATCGATGGAAATCTGGGGAAAGGATCAAAATGGTAATGTATTTCCAGTCAGTGACGATCTGTTCTGTAAAAAAGACGATTGCCAAGCATCCAACCTCGTTTGGGGTTCTATGCTGCAAGATAAGACCTACTGGAGCGATTCCGATGCATGGGCTCTGTACTGTGCCAACGGTGACACCAACCTGGAGACCTGTGGCAATGCTCCCGTCAACCCATTGATATTTGAACTGCAATGGAATAGACCTGCACATGGGCTTTTCGCCATTCCAACTGTTATATTTCCGACAAGTCAGTATCCGGACCAGGTGTTCCATCCCTGGTTGGCGGTATGGGATGACGAGCCGGATAGTCGCCGATCAAATGCCGAACCGGGCGTTCAATATGCTGTACGCGTCATCGCAAAGGTCAATGGTTCAGCCCGATTGCAGGTGGGTTTAGATTATTGGGCGCCGCCGGGAACGACCCCCTATTGCAAACCGTTGGATCAATACAGCGACCATTGTGAAGGTGCGGTGTCCAACTGGCAATGTGAATCTGACGGCTGGGTCACCATTATCGCAGGTGCACCGGGGATCGTCCGCCCGTGAGGATTCAAGGCTACTGCCGTGGGGCAGCCCGACTCAGCGTTTGGGCTGCCCCAGCTTTCGCGGCGGGGAGACAGACTGCGGAAGCTATGGATCATCTCTCAATTCGATCCTTTACGGGGAAATATATTCTGAACGATTTTCTCAGCAATGAACGTCGACGCCAGAGTAAGTTCATTCCTGAAGCTATCCTGATCCTCAACCCACTGCGCCAGGGTCCGGTTGCTCTTGCTGTAGTACGTAAACCTATTCCCATAGAGCTCGACATTGTCATTTATGCGAACCCACCGTCCGATGCCGATCACGCCCACGACGAGGGCTGGATTCGCGTGATTGAAGACACCACCACCATGCAGGGTCACGCTTTCTACCGCCACCTCGATCACTGTCTGAGCCCCCTCCTGCCGCAACGGACGATAGTCCGGCCGATCGCCAGGAGCATTGGGACCGCGGTCGGTCAATACCATGAGGGTATACGTTGTCTTTAAGCTGCCGAGGTGAACCACACGACTCCGAAGATCTTCCTGCATCTTTTGAGTCTTGACCATCTCATGAAGCGCACCCGCTCGCACCTCGACTGTGACTGCGGGCTCTGCGCTTCCTCCCTCAACAGCGCCCACTACCAGGCCCACAGGCATCAGAAAAGGTGCTATCAGAATGCCTGCGAGACCGGCTTGGGCTAGCTGCAGAGGGGCGAAGAATCCCTCCACTGCCCCCTTGAGGGCGCCTCGCGTGCCACCCTTTGCCGGACCGCCCATAATGTCGAACCTCGGATCGAAGCGTCCGGATGCAACCGCCACCTTACCCGACACCGAATGTGTACAAACCGGACATCGTTTACGTTTTAGACCGGGGACATGGTTTACATGTTGATGCGCGCACTGCCGTGCCAGCCTGTGGCGGGCAGGATCTTCTTAAGACGCTGATCGAGGACCCCAA